>OCHJ01000017.1_pt1 | contig 291940 bp, 240 predicted proteins | sample 1538381 | NCBI WGS metagenome assembly OCHJ01 (sample SAMN04571688, study PRJEB22368) | human gut metagenome | biome: human gut; material: stool | host: Homo sapiens | place: Luxembourg | collected 2012-06-29 | reverse complement strand
AAAATATTTATTTTCAAATAGGGACACCTGTGGTAAAAAAGTTCCGCACTCCAGAACGTCCCTATATCCCTATATTCCTAATATCTCTTTTGCTTTTTTTACATCATCATTTGTTGGCACTTTTACATTTTCAAATTCATATGGAACATTTAATTCTTCCCATTTAAATTTTCCTAAATTATGATATGGTAAAATTTCTACTTTAGTAACAGTTTTTAATGATTCTATAAATTCTTTTAATTTTATTAAATCTTCTTCTTTATCTGTATAACCTGGAATTAGAACTTGTCTTATCCACATTTCTTTCCCATGTTCACTTAAGTATTTAGCAAATTCTAATTCATATTTATTAGAAACTCCCACTAAATCTTTACAGATATCATCATTTATACATTTAATATCTAATAAGAATAAATCAGTAAGCTCAATTACTTCTTTAATTTTATCTGTAATAGGCAAATTTCCAGAAGTATCAACTGCTACTTTTATATTTCTCTTCTTCATTTCTTTAAATAATGTAATTAATGCATCTGGCTGAAGAAGTGGCTCTCCACCACTTACTGTTATTCCTCCATCTGCTTGCATATATGCTGTATATCTTTCAATTTTTTTAACCACGTCATCTATATCGTATATGGTACCAGAATTCACATCCCATGTATCACGATTTTGGCAATATTTGCATTTTAAATTGCATCCTTGTGTAAATATTACAAATCTTATTCCTGGTCCATCGACTGCTCCTAATGTCTCAAAAGAATGTATTCTCATTTGACTTTTTACGTCCATAATAATCCTCCAAATTATTTTTTGCATAAATATAGGGATTTTAGCACCGTCCCCAAATCCCTATATCCCTATTTTAACTATATTCTTTCATGAATAGTTCTGTTTATAACATCTAATTGTTGTTCTCTTGTAAGTTTTATAAAGTTAACTGCATATCCAGAAACACGAACTGTTAATTGTGGGTATTTTTCTGGATGTTCCATTGCATCTTCTAATAATGCTCTATCAAAAACATTTACATTTATATGATGTCCTGTTTTTATAAAATATCCTTGTAACATACTTACCATATTTGTAATTTGTGTTTCTCTGTCTTTTCCTAATGTTCCTGGTGTAATTGCGAATGTATATGAGATTCCATCTTCTGAATATTCATATGGTAATTTTGCGATTGTGTTCATAGAAGCTAATGCACCATTTGTATCTCTTCCATGTAATGGGTTTGCTCCTGGTCCAAATGGCTCGCCAGCTCTTCTTCCATCAGGTGTATTTCCTGTTGCTTTACCATAAACAACATTTGATGTGATTGTTAATATAGATAATGTATGTTTAGAATGTCTATATGTTATATGCTTTTGTAGTTTTCTTTCAAATGTTTTTACTAATTCTACAGCTATATCATCAACTCTATCATCGTCATTTCCGTATTTTGGGAAATCTCCTTCAACTTCATAATCTACTGCTAAGCCTGTTTCGTCTCTTATTACTTTTACTTTAGCATATTTTATAGCAGAAAGAGAATCAGCAACAACTGATAAGCCAGCGATTCCACATGCCATTGTTCTTAAGATATCTTCTTCTCTATCATGTAATGCCATTTCTAATGCTTCATAAGAATATTTATCATGCATATAGTGAATAGCATTTAATGCTTTAATATATATTTTTGCAACATAATCCATCATTTGGTCAAATTTTTCCATAACTTCATCATAATCTAAATATTCTGAAGTTATTGGTGCAAATTTAGGTGTTATTTGTTTTCCAGATTTTTCATCTCTACCACCATTAATTGCATATAATAAAGTTTTTGCTAAGTTTGCTCTTGCTCCGAAGAATTGCATTTGTTTTCCTATCTTCATTGCAGAAACACAACAAGCTATACCATAATCATCTCCAAGTGTAATTCTCATTAAGTCATCATTTTCATATTGAATAGAAGATGTATCGATTGATATTTTTGCACAATATCTTTTAAATGGTTCAGGTAAATTCTTTGACCATAATACTGTTAAGTTTGGCTCTGGCGCTGCACCTAAGTTTTCTAATGTGTGTAATACTCTATAAGAATTCTTTGTAACTAATGTTCTACCATCAATTCCCATTCCTCCGATACTTTCTGTTACCCAAACTGGGTCTCCACTGAATAATTCGTTGTATTCAGGTGCTCTTAAGAATCTAACTAATCTTAATTTTATTATAAATTGATCCATTAAAGATTGAGCTTCTTCTTCTGTTATAACTCCATTTTCTAAATCTCTTTGGATATATATATCTAAGAATGTTGATGTTCTTCCTAAGCTCATTGCTGCACCGTTTTGATCTTTAATTGCTGCTAAATATGCAAAATATAACCATTGTATTGCTTCTTTAGCATTAGAAGCTGGTTCAGATATATCAAATCCATAAGAACTTGCCATTTCTTTTAATTGTTTTAATGCGACAATTTGATCAGCAACTTCTTCTCTTTGTCTTATAATCTCTTCTGTAAATTCATCTGTATTTAAAGATGTATCCATTAATAATTGCTTATCTGCTATTAATGCATCAACACCATATAAAGCGACTCTTCTATAGTCTCCTATAATTCTTCCTCTTCCGTAACCATCAGGAAGTCCTGTTAATAAATGTGAGCTTCTTGCTGCTCTGATATCTTTTGTATATACTTGGAATACACCATCATTATGTGTTTTTCTTAAGTTATGATAAATATATTCAACCTCATCATCAACTTTATATCCATAACTTTCTGCTGATTTTTCTACAATTCTAATACCACCATTTGGCATTATTGCCCTTTTTAGTGGTGCATCTGTTTGAAGTCCTACGATTTCTTCTAAGTCTTTATCTATATAACCTGGTGCATATGCATTTATTCTAGAAGGTGTTTTACAATCTGCATCTAAAACTCCCTTTTCTCTTTCTTCTTTATATAAATCTAATACCTTGTCCCATAATTTTTTTGACTTGTCTGAAACTCCTTTTAAAAAGTTTTCATCTCCTTCATATGGAGTATAGTTAGCTTGAATAAAGCCTCTTACGTCTATTTCTTTAGTCCATTCTCCATCTTCTTTAAAACCTTCCCATTGTTTGAATTTCATAACATACCTCCTGATATATTTTTGCCTATTTTTAGGCTCCTATATCATCATAACATAAGTGATAATAGTTATCAATAAAATTCATTAAAATTTCAGAATAATTTATGCTAATTTTGTAAAAAATAGTATCAATTTATTAGTTAATATTTACTTTGTAGTTTCTTCTAGTGAATTTATTTAAATGCTATATTGAGTTTACAAAATAATTAGGAGGAGCACTATGGCTTTAGATTATTCTATAATTGGAGAAAGATTAAAAAGAGCAAGACTTGCCAAAAATATGACTCAAGAAAATTTAGCAGAACAACTGGATGTTTCTGTTGCATTCTTAAGTAGAGTTGAACGTGGTCATTCTCACTTAAATCTAAATAGACTAACTCAAGTTTGTGAATTATTAGACGTTTCAGAAGGTTATATTTTGTCTGGAAGCTCAGAAAATTCAGAATCATATTTAGAAGAAGATTTCAAAAAACTTTTAGCGAAATGTTCTCCAGAAAAACAAAGACTTATTTATAATATTGCCAAAACAATAGCCGAAGATGAGAATTAGCTATAATAATTCTATCATCTCCGGCATATTTTTTCCTTGCGTTTTTGGAATTTCTATAATCTTAAATTTAGATATCTTCTCTCCAAATTTTATTTCGACTATATCCCCTATTTTTACTTCATAACTTGGTTTTACTTGTTTTTCATTTACAAATATTCTTCCTTTGTCAGCCATTTCATTTGCTATTGTTCTTCTTTTTATAACTCTTGCTACTTTTAAAAATTTATCTATTCTCATAAAAAACTCCTCATCTATCTCTTTCTGTAACATCCACAGAATGTTCCAGAATTATTTTGATTATTATTGTTATTATTATTTGAATCTAGTACTCTTACTCTTCCATTTACTGTTAATACTTGATTATTATCTTCATTATCATTTCCATTATTACAACTATTATTACAAAGATTACTACAATTTCTTAAATTGCAAATAAACCTACAAATATATTTACTAATCCATGCAGCTAAGAAAGATAATATTGTATATATTACTGTTAAAATAAAAAATATAGTACTAGAAAATATAACTGCAATCAATAATAATATGGAAAATATTATTGCTGCAACAAGTATTGGGCAATTTAAAAGTTTTTCCAATGCTATTGATATTACTATTACAGCAAGTGGTATTGCAAAAAATATTAATAAAACATTCATAATATATTTCAATCCTTTCATACTTCCTCTAGAAGCCATGTATAGAGAATTTTTCTTTCCTCTTTTTCTTTATATATATTATGAATGTTTATTCATTTTGTTACTAATTATAGTTAACTTCTACTAAATATAACCCATAAGGTGGTAACGTTTTACCCGCTTTTTGTCTATCTTTCGATTCAATTATTCCCGTTATTGCTTCAGGTTTTATTTTTCCCAAACCAACTTCTACTAAGGTTCCAGCTATAATTCTTACCATGTTGTATAAAAATCCATTACCAGTTAGTTCTATAGCAATTCGCTCATTATCCTTAATAACCTTTGCCGAATAAATTGTTCTTACACTACTTTTACTACTTGTTCCACTTGCTTTAAAACCCGTAAAATCATGCTCCCCGACAAAGTAATTTGCTGCCTCTTGCATCTTTTTTACATCTAATGGCATCTTTATATTATATTCTAAATTTCTATAAATTGCACTTCCTGTTTCGGAGTTATTAATTACATATCTATATGTCTTTTGTTTGCAATTATATCTACTATGAAATCTATCCGGAACTTCTTCTGCTTTTTTTATAACAATAGATTTTTTTAATCTAGAATTTATAGCTATTGCAAATTTATCTATAGGAATATTAGAATTTGTTTTAAAATTTGCAACCTGTCCTAGCGCATGTACTCCTGCATCTGTTCTTCCAGAACCTATAAGTTCTATCTCTTCTTTTGTTATATCGGAAATAACCTTTTCTATAGTACCTTGTATATTTAATTTATTTGGTTGCTTTTGCCAACCGTTAAATTCTTTCCCATCATATTCTATAGTTAATTTGATATTTCTCATATTTCCATACGTCCTTCTAAAGCTTGTAACAAAGTAATTTCATCTGTATATTCTAGGTCTCCACCTATTGGAATTCCTCTTGCAATTCTTGTAACTTTAATTCCTAATGGTTTTATTAACTTAGACAAATACATAGCTGTTGCTTCCCCTTCTACTCTTGGGTTTGTTGCTAAAATTACTTCTTTTACTTCTCCAGTTTGTAATCTTGTTAAAAGCTCTTTTATTTTTATATCATCAGGTCCTATTCCATTCATTGGTGAAATAGAACCATGTAAAACATGGTAAACTCCTTTGTACTCATGTGTTTTTTCCATAGCAATAATGTCTTTAACATCTTCTACAACACAAATAGTTGATTTATCTCTTTTTGGATTTGCACAAATAAAACATGGGTCAGTATCAGAAATATTAAAACATACAGAGCAATACTTTAAATTTTTTCTTGCTTCTTGTATAGATTTTACAAATTCCTCTGCGACTTCATCACTGCAATTTAGCATATAAAAAGCAAGTCTCGTCGCTGTTTTATTTCCAATACTAGGTAATCTTTCAAAATTTTCTATTAATTTTTCTATTGATGGTGAATATATAGACATTTTTACTCCTTACATTATTCCGGGTATATTAAATTTTCCCATTTGTTGTTCTGTTGCACTATCCACTTTGCTTAACGCATCATTTACACATGTAATAATTAAATCTTGTAACATTTCTACATCATCTGGATCTACTATATCTTTATTTAATTTTATTTCTTTAATAACTTTCTTTCCACTTACTTTTACAGTTATGGCTCCTCCACCAGCTGTACTTTCAAATTCTTTAGCAGCTATTTCTGTTTGTGTTTTCTCCAAATCTGCTTGCATTTTTTTTGCTTCTTTCATTAAATTGTTTAGGTTCATTCCTCCGAATCCACCCATTCCTCCTGGAAATCCTCCACGTCTTGCCATAATTATACCTCCTAATTTTATTCTATTATATCTATTGGAATATCTAAACCTTCTACCAAACTTTCGAATTCTGATTTTGTTGGCTTAGCCTCCACATGATTATCTATTAATTTTACTTTCATTTCTTTTCCAAAAGCTATTGAAACTTCTTTAGTTATTGCTTGCATATTTTCTGGCTTTTCTAAAATTCCTTTTGCCAATGGCTTTAGTCCATTATTAAAATTAATTCCTACTGTCATATCATTTATCTCTGAAATATTTGTATTTAATAAATTCGTATATAATCCCATTTTTCCTTCGGTTTTAAATTTTCCAACAATGTCTTTCCAAAATGCATTATTTTTTAATTCTTCTGGGGTTAATGGTTTTCTTTCTACTTTTTTAACTACGGTAGGTTCTTTTCTTACTTCTGCATTACTTGCATTAACAATTCTATTCTTTCCAGCTTGACTTAAAAAACTTTCTATTTTAAATAATCTTCTTTGCAATTCTTGTAAATCATTATTGTTTATATTTGGGCTATTTGAAATATCTACAGGAATTTGCATTGCATTTCCTTTATTTGAATCACATAGTTTTATAAATCCTGCTTCTAACATTATTGTCTTCTGAGAAGACCATTTCATATCATTTTCTAAATCCGATAATTGATAAATCAAATGAACTAATTCTTCTTTGTTAGATTTATCTGCAAGTTCTTTTAACTTTTGTTTTTCTGCTTCACTATATATACCTGTTTCACCTGTTACTTTATATAATAAAACATCTTTTACATATTTTATTACTTCCCATAAAAAGTTATTTTGATCTTTTCCCTCATTAATTACGGTTTTCAATGTTTTTAGGCAATCATCAATATTTTTTTCTAAAACACTTGTTACAATTTCTTCTATATAGCTTAACTTAGGTATTCCTACTAGTTCTTTTACTTTATCTTCGCTTATCTCATTATCTCCATCTTGCAGACATCTTTCCAAAATACTTAATGCATCTCTCATTGCTCCTTCTGATAAAGAAGCTACAATTTTTAATGCATTTTCATCTGCATCTATTTTGCTAGATTCACATACAACTTTTAATCTTTTTACAATGTTTTCTAATGAGATTTTTTTAAAATCAAATCTTTGACATCTTGATAAAATAGTTGCTGGTAGTTTTTGAGGTTCCGTTGTTGCCAATATAAATTTAACATGTGCTGGTGGTTCTTCTAATGTTTTTAATAAAGCATTGAATGCACCTGTAGATAACATGTGAACCTCGTCTATTATATATACTCTATATTTTGCAAGAGTTGGTAAGAAATTAACCTCGTCTCTTATAAGTCTTATATCCTCTACACTATTATTTGATGCTGCATCCATTTCCACAATATCTGTTAAAGATCCTGAAAGTGCAGCCTTACATATTTCACATTCATTACATGGTTCTCCATCTTTTGGATTTAAACAATTTACTGCTCTTGCTAATATTTTAGCAGCTGAAGTTTTTCCTGTTCCTCTACATCCATTAAATAAATACGCATGCCCAACTCGTCCAGCTATTAATTGATTTTTTAATGTTTTAGTAATATGTTCTTGCCCCACAATTTCGCCAAAAGTTAAAGGTCTAAATTTTCTGTATAATGCTGTATATGCCATTTTACCACTTCCCTTTAATTTAAGTTTAGCCTCTCTATGGAAAGCAATTACCCACATAAATACACTACTTATTGCTGCTTCCTTCCGGACCTGACAAGGTTCATAGCTTTTTATTGGGATTGCCCTCCATACAAAGGCTAAACATTGTAACTTTATTTTATATCCGTTGTTATTATATATGCTTTCTGTTATTTTAGCAAGACATTTTACATTCTTTTAAAAATTACATCACTAAAATCTGTCTTCTCTAGTTGCGTTTTTCCTTGTGTTTGAACATCTCCAGTTGGTAATTCTATTGATATAGTTCCCTTATACTTAATATCTCTACTAGTTTCTATCACTACATCAAAGCTTAATTTATAGTTTAAATCTTCTGAATTAGCATTACCTTTTGCAAGTAAAGTTCCATCATGTATTATTTCTTCATCATTACTTCTTACTTCACATACATTTTGATTAACTGAACGTAATAAAATTATGCTTCCTTGATTTGAAATTTTTAATTCATCTAAGTTTGTTTCTTTTTCGCCTTTATATGTTAATGAGCTTCCTACTAAATGTGCTTCATCTTCTACAACTTTACCTTCAGAATTAGCTCTGTATAACTTTATATTCTCTGCTCCGCTATTCTTTTCTATAACAAAGTTTTCAAATGTTATATTTTTAATATTTATATTTTTTGTATATTCATCATTTTTTTGTATTTCTAAATATATATCGTTATATTGATTAACACTAAAATTCCATTTTGTATCTGCTACTGCTTCTATTTCGTTACTTTCCGCAGTACTTACCACAATCATTTTTGAAAGTTCGAATGGTAAATTAGTTTCCCCTTCAACTTGATATCTTAACATTATTATTCCTGCTATTATTAAAATTAAAACTATAATTCCAAGTATAACACATATGTGAACAATTTTTTTACCTTTTAATTCACTAATTTTCATTAGTTACACCTCTATCTTTCTTCTTTTTTTCTCTTAATTCTTTAAAAAACTTCTGTAGTATTTCTTTACTTTCATCTTCTAAGATATTTTTTTCATATTCTGGTATATGATTAAATTTATATTTCGTTAAATCTATAACAGAGCCACATGCTCCAGCTTTTAAGTCAGATACACCATAATAAATTTTTCGTATTCTAGAATTAATTATTGCTCCCATACACATTGGACATGGTTCCATTGTAACATATATATCACACTCTTCTAATCTCCAAGCATCTAGCTTCTTACTTGCCTTTTCGATAGCAATAATCTCTGCATGCTTCAGGGTGTTTTTTTTCGTCTCTTTTAAATTATATCCCCTAGAAATTATTTTTCCATCTTTAACAATTACTGCACCAATAGGAACTTCTCCTTTACGATATGCTTTTTCCGCTTCCTTTAATGCCTGTTTCATAAAAAAAATTTTTTCTTTCATTTTTTCTCCTACTCGGGATTTGGGGACGGTCCTTTTTTCCCTATATTTTGGTGCACTTAGCTGGATTCGAACCAGCGGCCTCTCCCTTAGGAGGGGAGCGCTCTATCCACCTGAGCTATAAGTGCATTTTTTTAATACTTTTGCATTATATCAATTTTACTTCTTTTTTTCAAGGCTAACTTATCATGAAATCGAAAACTATTGAATTTTATCCATTTTTTCGGTATAATATCAAGAGTTAAGAAAGGATTTTATTATGCAAAAAATATTAGGTTCAATGAGAAAAGCAATCGAAGAATTTCATATGATAGATGAGGGTGATAAAATAGCTGTAGCTTTGTCTGGCGGCAAAGATTCTATAACTTTGTTAATGGCCCTAAAAAACTTGCAAAGATTTTATCCCAAGAAATTTGACTTAATAGCAATATCTATCAATCCAGGATTTGAATTTTTTGACGTTAACATATTATATGACCTTTGTCAAAAAATTGATGTTGAATTATATGTTGTAGATAGCTATATAAAGGAAATAGTTTTTGACATTAGAAAAGAAAAAAATCCTTGTTCTCTTTGCGCTAATCTGCGACGCGGAATTTTAAACACAACAGCAATTGAACATGGATGCAATAAAATCGCTTTGGGTCATAATGAAGATGATGTTTTAGAAACATTTCTTATGAATATTTTGTATACTGGCAGCATTTCTACCTTTGCACCTGTTTCGTATATGGATAGGTCCAAAATGACTTTAATCAGACCTCTAATATATATTAGTGAAAAACAAACACGTAGTTTTATAAAAAATAACAATATTACTATTATGCCAAAAGCTTGTCCAATGGATGGTAAATCTAAACGTGAAGATATAAAGAAATTGTTATATGACTTAAATAAACAAATTCCTCATGTAAGAGCTAATATGTATGGTGCCATAAAACGAAGTAAAATTAAAGGTTGGAATATTTAATTTAATTATAGTTTAATTTAAATGTTATTTTTTATTATTTAGTTCATTAAATTATTCTTAAAGTGCTGTTATACTTAATATAAATTTTTTAGGAGGATAGCACATGGATTTAAAAGAAGCAAATAAAATTATTGGTAATACGTATAAACAAATTAGAAAAAGTAAAAAGTTTACACAAGAAGAAGTAGCTGAAAAAAGTGATTTAACACCTGAATATTTATCAAAATTTGAAAACGGTAAATATAATGCTAGCATATATAATATTATATTACTTTGTAAAGCTATTGATACTAATCCAACACAATTATTTAACCAATTTTTTGATGACAATTCAGCAGCTATTATTACAACTATAACAGACGAGTTAAAAGATATGGATGTTTCAGATCAAAAATTAATTTTAAGTTTAATTAAACGTATAAAAAATAAAGCCAATATTTAATATTGACTTTATTTTTTTATATATTACTCTTTTATTAGTTCTTTTAAATCTTCTTTTAATTTTTTTACTTTATTTTCTGCATCTGACATATTGTTTCCTTTTACGCCTACATAAAATTTTATTTTTGGCTCTGTTCCTGAAGGTCTTACACATACCCAAGAATCATTTTCTAAATCAAAATAAAGTACATTTGATACTGGTAATCCTGTTTCTACTTTTTCTTTAGTTTCCATATCTATTATTTTCGCTGTCTTATAATCTCTAAACTTTTCTACTTTATATTCTCCTATTTTTGAAGGAACATTATTTCTTAGATTATCCATCATTTCTTTTATTTTTCTTGCTCCACTAGCACCTTCTAGTGTTAATGATAACAAGTCTTCTTTATAATATCCATATTTTTCATAGATATTAATCATTTGATCCCATAATGTTAATCCCTTTTCTTTGTAATATGCTGCAGCTTCGCAAAGTGCCATAACTGCTGCTATACCATCTTTGTCTCTTGCATGTGTTCCTATTAAACAGCCATAACTTTCTTCGAACCCAAATAAATATGTATTTGAATTTGTCTGCTCAAATATTTTTATTTGCTCTCCTATATATTTAAATCCTGTTAAAACTTCTTTCAATTCTATATTATAATTTTTAGCAATACTGTCTGCTAAATTTGAAGAAACAATCGTCTTTATTAATACACCATTTGCAGGTATTAAATTTCTCTCTTGTTTTTGTGATAATTCATACTCTGCAATTAATAAGCCAGACATATTTCCAGTAAATGATTTATATTCACCTGTTTTTGAGTCTTTAGCATATACCCCTAATCTATCTGCATCTGGATCTGTTGCAAGTACTATATCAGCATCTTTTTCTTTTGCTAATTCTAAAGCTAAATTAAAAGCTTTTGGATCTTCTGGGTTTGGATAATCAACTGTAGGGAAATCCCCATCTGGAAGTTCTTGTTCTTTTACTATATATACATTTTCGAAACCTAGTCTCTTTAATATTGTTCTAACTGGTATATTCCCGGTTCCATGTAATGGAGTATATACTATTTTTAAATCTTTTTGTTTCTTAATAATATCAGGATTTAAAACAAGTTTTTGTAATGTATCCATATATTTCTCATCTATTTCTTTTCCGATTAAGTTATATAGTTTTTTATTTTCTGCTTCTTCTTGTGAAATCTTTTTTATTTCTCCATAGTCTGTAATATTATTTACTTCTGTAATTATGTCTTTATCAACCGGTGGAACTATTTGTGCACCATCTTCCCAATAAACTTTATATCCGTTATATTTTGGTGGATTATGGCTTGCTGTTATCATTATTCCCGCAATACATTTCAATTCTCTTACTGCAAAAGATAATTCTGGTACAGGTCTTAACGAATCAAATAAATATGTTTTTATACCATTAGCATTTAATATTAACGCTGCTTCTTTACTAAATTCTGGTGACATATGTCTAGAATCATAAGAAATTGCAACTCCTCTATCTTCTCCATGTTGTTTTTTAATATAATTTGCTAACCCTTGTGTTGCTTTTCCTACAGTATATATATTCATTCTATTAGTACCAGCTCCAATTATACCTCTTAATCCGGCTGTTCCAAATTCTAACTCTTTATAAAACCTATCTTCAATTTCTTTATTATCATTTTTGATATTTATTAATTCTTTTTTTGTCTCCTCATCAAAAACATCACTTGTACACCATTTTTTATATTCATTTAAATATTCCATTTTTCCTCCTTCAAATGCAAAAACGGGCCATAAAGCCCATTTTTCATTTTGTTTTATATTTAATTTTTCTTATGAAAATTTATATATAATTCTCTTGCTGTTTCTGGGCTATCTACACCTTCTGCATTTTTTACAGGTGCAAATTCATCTTCTCTTTTTACTCTCATTACTGCCATACTTTCCATACTTTGGAATGCATCAAATATAAATGTTTCAAACTTATATGCATTTGGTTTATTCGCTACAACTAATTCACCTTTTGCATTTATATAGTTCGCTTTTTTAAATGCTTCATGGTATGGTAATTTGTTAGCTGCAATTTCATTTATTCTTTTAATATTAAATAAATTACAATTGATATGAGATTCTCCAAAAACTAGTTCTCCATTAGCATCTCTTTTATTGCTCATTTCTTCTGAAATCTCTGTATACTCTACTACACTTGGTTTTGAATTTCTTTTACAAAATACTCCAACTCTTTCTTCTGGTCTTGCTTTAACAACTGATTTTCCTGCTGCCATACATTTTTTAGTTGCTGCAATAGCAACAAAGATTGGATCTACCATATTTACTAAAGGATTATCTACTGGTCCTATAAATACCCATTCAATATTCCTTTTGTTCATATCTTCCAATGCTCCGCTTTTTAGCATTGATTCAAAAACTCCACCGTGTCCATCGGCTGCTAATTTTAGGAATCCTTCTTCGTTTACTAATATTTTTCCTTCTTTATCAATCATTGGTAATTCACCTTGAATGAAAAACATTATATCTTCTTTTGGATATCCAAAATAATTATGGCTCTCAAAGAAATTAACTGTTTCAGCATTGTTCTCATGACTTGTCATAATATACCAAGGAATTGTTATTCCATATTTTTCATTTGCTTCTTTAATTGGCTTACAAATTAATTCGAATAAAGATTCATGCGTATCTAATCCGATATCAAAAGTTCCTTTTGGTCCATTGTATCCAAGTCTTGTTCCTTGTCCTCCAGCCATTGTTAATACTGCTAGTTTACCTTCTTTTATTATTTTATCTCCTAATTTTTCATAATTTTCATATTCTTCTTTAGATAATTTACTTTTATCTACATATTCGATAGGTTCAATTATATCGTCACCCATCTCTACACCTTTTTTTGTTTTTTCATATAAATCTTTAATTAACTCAAAATCTACATTTAATATTTGATCTAATAGTTTTTCTTTTCCTTCTGCATTCAACTTATCATAGCAAACTAACAATTGTTCTTGATTGTTTTTCTTTAGTATCTCTTTTACTTCATCATATTTTTCCATCGATCTGCCTCTCTTAATTTTATATTATTATAAATGACAATTAATATATTATAATATAAAATTTTTTTAGTCAATATCTACGGATTTATTATTTAAGCTTTCTTTTTTACTTCTCTTACATATTCAGGAAAAATCTCCTCTATTTCGTGTTCCCCAGACGTATTTAAAATCTTATCTGTATTTTCTAAAATACTTCCTATATTCTTATTAAATTCTATAATATCATAACAATTAATTAATACTAAATCAGCGTCTTTATGGTTTTTCTTATACTTATTTAACATTTTGTTAATTTCCCTAACATATTTTTCATTTCCATTTATAATAATGTATTTCTTACTAGAATTATTAATTTGTTTTTCTAAATTTTTATAATCGTTCATTGTTTTAGCGTTCCAGTCTATTGATTTAATTTTCTCTTTTAATTCTTCTTTTAGATTTAGTTTTGACAATAATAGTTTTATTATTTTATCTAAACTGTTTTGTAAAACTGTGTAAATTTCGCAGTCTTCATGAATTTTTCTTTCCATATATGGAAGTAACATAGTTATTAAATGTACTTCATTTACATAGAAACTAGACATCCTTTTAAAATTCTCTTCACAATACATAGTATCCCTCCAATATTTTTGGCTACTTACAAATTTTACCATTCGTTGTTTTTAATGTCAATATTTTCCATTTTTGTTTTTGGTAATTTCATCGACAAATATTTTATATTCTTATGTATATTTTTTAAAATTTCAGTTCATATTCCTATTAGACATATATCATATATAGGAGGTTACATATGAAAAAGAAATTAAATTTTATCTTTATCCTAACTATACTAGTATTTATATATATTGCTCTGCTTTCATTTAATTATAGTAAAGCAATTTCTTCTAACTTATCAGATAGTGTATTTAGATTACACATCATTGCAAATAGCGATTCTTCTGCTGACCAAGAGTTAAAATTAAAAGTTAGAGACAAAATAATAGAATATATGAATACTTTAACTTCTAACTCTTCAGATAAAAAAGATGTTATTTCTATAGTTAATAATCACTTAGATTCATTTAAGGAAATCGCATTAAATACAATAAAAGAAAATGGATATAATTATGATGTTAATATCGAAATTGGAAATTTTCATTTTCCTACTAAATCATATGGCGATATTTCTTTCCCAGCAGGCAATTATGATGCTTTAAAAATTGAAATTGGTGATGCTATAGGACAAAATTGGTGGTGTGTATTATTCCCTCCTCTTTGTTTTGTAAATTCCTCTACAGGTGTTGTTCCAGATGATTCCAAAAATACATTAAAAGAAAATATTAATTCCGAAAGTTATGAGATTATAAGTGAAGGAAATAACAGCAATGATAATACTTCTGATATAAAAATTAAATTTAAAATAATTGAATTTTTTAATAATTTCACAAAATAAAAAAATATTTATCTATAATATAGTTGTCAATATAATTGTTTTATGTTATATTTTATTAGGTATAGAGTGTATATCACTCTATTTTTCATGTAATAAATTACTATTTGAAAAAATTATTTTGGAGGTAATTAATTTGGATAAATTGATAATAACAGGTGGCACTCCTTTAAAAGGTGAAGTTACAATTAGCGGAGCAAAAAATGCCGCAATTGCAATATTACCAGCAACACTTTTAATTAATGGTACTTGTACAATAGAAAATGTACCAAATATTAGTGATGTTAAAATTTCTTGTAAAATACTAGAAGAATTGGGTGCAAAAATTGATTGGATCAATGATAATACATTAACAATAGATACAACTAATATAACTTCTACACATGCTCCATTAGATTTAACTAGAAAATTTAGAGCATCATATTATTTAATAGGCTCTCTACTTAGTAGATTTAAAAATGTAGAGGTAGGATTGCCTGGTGGTTGCAATTTAGGACCAAGACCTATAGATCAACACATAAAAGGATTCGAAGCTTTAGGTGCAAAAGTTGATGTTTCCCAAGGGAAAATTCAAGCTAAGGCTAAGAAATTAATTGGAAATTCTATATACCTAGATGTAGTATCTGTTGGAGCAACAATAAATGTTATGCTATCTGCTGTTCTTGCAGAAGGTACAACAACAATTGACAATGCTGCAAAAGAGCCTCATGTTGTTGATGTTGCTAACTTTTTAAATACAATGGGAGCAGACATTCGTGGTGCAGGTACAGATATTATTAAAATAAATGGTGTAAAAGCTTTACATGGTAATGCTACATATTCAGTTGTTCCTGATCAAATAGAAGCTGGTACTTTTATGCTAGCAGCAGTTGCCTCTAAAGGAGATATAACGATAAAAAATTGTATTACTAAGCACTTAGAGTGTGTAACAGCAAAATTATTAGAAATAGGCGCTCATGTAGAGGATATTGATGGTGATACTTTAAGAGTATGGGCTTCAAAGAGACCAAATAAAGCAACAATAAAAACAGCACCATATCCTGGTTTTCCTACAGATTTACAACCTCAAATGGGTGTTGTATTGGCTATAGCAAATGGAACTAGTATAATTAATGAAAGTATTTGGGATTCTCGTTTTCAATATACTGCTGAACTAAATAAAATGGGAGCTAATATAACTGCTTCCGGAAAATCTGCTGTTTTCCAAGGGGTTAATGAATTATTAGCCGCACCTGTTTATTCTACAGATTTACGTGCAGGAGCTGCATTAATAATAGCAGGAACTATTGCAAAAGGAAAAACTGAAGTTTATAATCTAGAGCATATTGATAGAGGTTATGAACACATCGAAGATAAATTTAGAAACTTGGGGGCTAAAATAGAAAGAGTCTCTGAATAAGCAAAGGATGAAATTAATATGTTAAATTTTAGAAGTTTATATAGTGGCAGTACTGGAAATAGCTTATTTATAGAAAGTGACAATACAAAAATATTAGTAGATAGCGGAGTTAGTTTGAAAAAGCTAACGTCTGCTTTATCTTATAGTAATATATCTCTTAGTGATATTAATGCCATTATTGTTACTCATGAACATTCTGACCATGTTCAAAGTTTAGGAATGGTTTCTTCTAAGTATAACATACCAGTATATGCAAATGAAAAAACTTGGGATGCGATGCCAAAGCAAAAAGAAAGAATTTCAGATACAAACCAAAAGTTTTTTAAATCATATGAAAAATTTGAAATTGGTGATTTAATAATTGATCCTTTTTCTATCCCACATGATGCTGCAGATCCTTGCGGTTTTAACATTATAAATAATAATGAAAAAATTAGCATTGCAACAGATATTGGACATATGACTAAGTCAATTGTAAATAAATTAGATGGTAGCTCTTTTATTCTACTAGAGTCTAACTATGATCCAGAAATATTAAAATCTGGAAAATATCCATACTATTTAAAGACAAGAATTTTAGGGCCAAATGGTCATCTTCCAAATGAGATGGCTGGAAAAACAATTGCTTATTTATTAAAAGGATCTTTAAAAGAAGTAATGCTTGGCCATCTAAGTAAAGAAAATAATTTTCCAGAGTTAGCTTATCAAACAGTTATAGAAGAATTAATAAGCAGTAATTTTGATGAAAATTCTATTAGAGTATCTGTTGCTAATAGAAATGAACCAAGTAAAATAGTTACAGTTTCTTAGTATAGAAAATTTTATTTAAACTGCTGTAGTAAAAATATATAGCAGTTTATTTTTATATTAACTACTATTAATCATTTTACATCCTTTCTAAAAAAAATTAAGGAGTTTACCATGTTATCAATTAATATAATATGTATTGGAAAAATTAAAGAAAGTTTTTTTAAAGATGCTATAAATGAATATTCTAAAAGGCTTTCTAAATATTGTAATTTAAATATAATAGAACTCTCTGATGAAAAATTACCTTCAAAACTAAATGATAAAATTATTGAAAATATAAAAAATACTGAAGGTAAAAAAATATTATCGCATTTAAAAAAAGATTCCTATAAAATTTGTTTAGATTTACATGGAAAACAATTTTCATCTGAAGAGTTTTCCGCTAAAATTGATTCAATATCTCTTAATTATAATAGCTCAATTACATTTATTATTGGTGGAACTTTAGGAATATCTTCTGAAGTTTTAAACTGCGCAGATGAAAAAATTTGTTTTTCTAAAATGACATTTCCACACCAATTAATACGTGTATTTTTGTTAGAGCAATTATTTAGAGCTTTTAAAATTTCTAATAACGAAACTTATCATTGGTAATATATGGGGGCTACAGAAGGAACATTGTATTATTTTTTTATGTAATTATTCATTTATTGGGGGAGCTGTAATAATTATATACATGCAAAAATTGCTCCTTCTGTAAGATTATTAACTATTTTTTAATTTGTTTTGGATTTTTTTCGAAATAATTCGTTGAATTGTTTTTTTTATAAAAAAATAAATTGAAATAAAAATTAAGATTTTAAAAAACATATTTCCTCTTTGAATTAATTTTTTATATCTTACTCTCTTTTTATTTACTTGTCAACAAAAACTCTTCGACATTTTTCTACAAATAATTAAATATTAGAATAGCTGTAGCTACACCCACAAAATTTGCTATTAGTGATGAAACCAATGTAAATCTTATTTTTTTTACTCCAATAGAACTCGTATATAAAGCTATTGTATAAAAAGTAGTTTCTGTAGCTCCCATTATTGTTGATGCAATTAGACCAATCTTACTATCAACTCCATTTTCTTGCATAATATTTGTCGCAATTCCCATTGATGCACTTCCAGAAATTGGTCTTAAAATAGCCAAAGGCATTATTTCTGCCGGAATATTTAATAATTTTAACAATGGCGAAATTAACTCTATCACAAAATTAATTATTCCAGAACTTTTTAATAAATTAATTGCTAGAAATATTGCTAATAACGTTGGAAATAATTCAATTACTATTTTTACTCCCTTCTTTGCCCCGACAATAAAAATATCATACACATTCTTTTTCTCTGCAATTCCATATCCTATCGCAAATACAATTACAAAAGGTATTATAATCATTGAAATATAATTTATAAAATTCATTTACGAGCTCCTTTTTTAGATAATATTTTTACAGATGCTATTCCTGCTATAGCTGCAACAATCGTAGCTATCCAAACAGGCAATATGATTTTAGAAGGATTGCTCGAACCGAAGTGAGCTTCTTATTGCAATTACAGTAGTTGGAATAAGTTGTATTGATATCGTATTTAAAACAATAAACATTATCATTGAGTCTGATAGCTCCTCTTTGTTTGAGTTTTCCTCTTGTAATGTTTTTATAGCTTTTAATCCTAATGGAGTAGCAGCATTACCTAGTCCCAATAGATTTGCCACAATATTCATAGATATTTCTTTATATGCTTTATTTTCCCTTTTTATATCTGGAAATAGAAATTTCATAAGTGGTGATAAACATTTAGTTATCTTGTTAATTAAAGTCGTTTCTTTAATAATTTCCATTATCCCATTCCACATACACATAACGCCAATAAAACTTAAAATCATTTCGACTGTTTGTTTACATGATTCAAAAATAGCATTATTTAATTCATTCATATTGAATTTAAATACCGCATAAATAAATGAAATAATGATAAAACCTGGCCATAACTTATTTAACATTTTATTTCCCCCATATTTTATTCTATTAATTAATTCTTAAATTTATACAAACTATTTCCAAAAATAGGAAAATATAATTCTTCTTAAATTATTGACCAAAAAGATAAAATATGGTATTATTGTAGTATAATTTGTCGTTTAATTTGATTAGGGAGGATTGTAAATGAAATCAACAGGAATTGTAAGAAGAGTGGATGAATTAGGAAGAGTTGTTATTCCTATAGAGTTAAGAAATAAATTTGACATAAAAGAAAAAGATCCAATAGAAATATATGTTGATGGATCTTCCATAGTTCTAAAAAAATATGAACCTAATTGTATCTTTTGCGGAAGCACAAAAAAATTAATTACTTATAAAGATAAATTAGTTTGCCCAAAATGTATAGAAAATTTAGCTAAAACAGAAGATAAATAAAATACATTATATATTGGAAAAAGATTGTAACTATCATTACAATCTTTTTCTATGTGTGTATTAAATTAATTTATAAAATGTTGGTAAATTTCATTTTTAGGAACATTCCTATCTTTCGCAATTTTCTTTATTATATCTTTTTTGTCTAATCCGATTTTTTTATAATATTCAAAATGTTCTTCTAATGTTAATTTATTTAATTCATTTTCTTCGTTAGTATCTATATCACTATTCTCATCTATAATTATTACATATTCGCCTTTAGGTGTTGTTATTTTTTCTCGTACTTCTTCAATAGTTCCTCTAATAAATTCTTCATGTATTTTTGTTAGTTCCCTAGCTAGTACAATTTTTCTATCTCCTACATAATTTTCTAAATCTTTTAAAGTATTTATAATTTTGTGTGGAGCTTCATATAAAATTATAGTATTTCTATTGCTTCTAATTTGTTCTAATTCTTTATTTCTTATCTTTTTATTTAAAGATAAAAATCCATAAAAAGTAAAGCTCCTTGTATTTACTCCTGCTGCCATTAAAGCTGTTATTATTGCACAAGCTCCTGGAATTGGAACAACGTCTATATTTCTTTCTAGCGCTTCTTTTACAATAAATTCTCCTGGGTCAGAAATAACTGGTGTTCCCGCATCTGAAATTAAAGCAATGTTATTCCCTTCTTCTATTTTATTTAATATCATATCTGTTTTTTCTTCTTCATTATGTCTATGATAACTTATTAAAGGCTTAGTAATTTCTAAATGATTTAATAATTTTAATGAGTGCCTTGTATCTTCTGCTATTATTATATCAACTTGTTTTAATGTGTTAATAGCTCTTAATGTAATATCATCTAAATTGCCTATAGGCGTTGCTACTATGTAAAGTTTACCTTTCATTCTTCCCCCCTATTTTTTATTATATATTTTTAATATTTCATCTGTATATGTATTATCTTCGTTGTATATAACTAATGGTCTTTCTATTTCTAAAAATGATTTAGCATTTTTTACTCCCTTTATCAAAATTAAATTAGGTTTATTATTAACTTTTGGATAAACTAGTCTTAGTTTTTTAGGTTCTATCATATATTTTTTAAATAAATTTATTATTTCAGCTAATCTTTCTGGTCTATTTACCATATAAAATGCGCCTTTATCTTTTAATACATTACTTCCATGGGAAATAAAATCCTCTAAATTAGCTGTAATCTCATGTCTAGAAATTAATTTATTTATATTTTCATTTTTCACTCCACAATTTTCTTTTTTATATGGTGGATTTGTAACAATTGCATTAATAGAATTTTTATCTAAATATTTTTCTATATTTTTTATGTTATCATTAATTATTTCTATTGTATTTTCTAAGTCATTTAATTTAACACTTCTACCTGCCATTTCTGAAATTTCCTTTTGAACTTCTAAAGCAAATATTTTTTTACATTCGGTCTTTTTTGATAGTAATATACTTATTATTCCTGTGCCTGTTCCTATATCTAATATATTACTATCTTTTTTTAAATCTTTTGCAAAATCACTTAATAAAATACTATCCATACCAAAACAAAAATAGTTTTCATTTTGTATAATTTTTAATCCTTTATATTCTAAATCATCTATTCTTTCATTTTCTTTTAAATCCATAATTATTCCTCAACATAATAAATCTCATTTCATATTATATAATAAATATTTAATTTTTTCAAATTTGGAGGTCATTATGAATATTCCTAAAAAAAATATTATAAATAAAAAAAATAATTTTATTTGTTCACTTTATCAAGTAGAAAATTTTTTAAATAAATTTACAATTTTATTAAAAACAAAAAATTTTGCTGAATTTATTAAAAAACAAAATTAATAATCTTCTCTTAAAAATTCTTTTTCGAAATTAATTTCTTCATCTTTAAAACATTTATTTCCTTCCCCATCAATTAATATTTTTATGGCATTAACTTCATTTAATTCTGTAACTGTTTTTACTATTGTTTCTATTATTTTACTTTCGTTCTCTTTTCCTTCTAATGCATTATCAATAAATTCGTGTGAAAAATCTATATATAGAATATCCCCTTTTAATTCTACATTATTAATTTTAGTATTATCTGGTATTACTTTCTGTAATTTTTCATTTTTTGGTCCTTCTATTAATTGTTCTAATAAATATTTATATGGATTCTCTAATAATAGATTAATATTTATTGTCCTAGCCTCAGGATTAATTTCTCCACTATCTTTATTAACAAAATATAATGAAATAATGGTACTTCTTAATTGCTCATCACTAACTTCTTCTGCTGGAACATATTCTTGTACTATTTCATTTGTCTCTTCCAATTTATTTTTATTAAAATAATATATTACTACACCTAAAATTACTACTAATAATACTAAAAAAAATACTATTAAAAACCCTTCTTTCTTTTTCATTTTATCCCTCCTTTTTCTTGATTAATTATTATGAAAGACAAGTATAAAATATAACTGTTTTTCCTTTTTTTACAATTTGACAAAATGGCTTTTTCCGTATACAATTAGCTTGTAAAATTATGCTTTTTTACAAAAGTTATGAAAGGAGAAATATATGGAAAATATACTTCATGTTGGTCTGGATGTTGGGTCAACAACAGTAAAAATTGTAGTTATAGATTCTAATAAAAAAGAAATATATTCTGATTACACAAGACACTTTTCAGATACTAAAAACACAGTTTGCAAGGTTTTGGAATCATTACCAGAAAAGTTTCCAAACAGTAAATTTACAATCGCACTTACAGGATCTGGCGCAATGTCTGCAGCTACTTTTTTGGGGCTACCTTTTATTCAAGAAGTTGTAGCTTGTAAAAGAGCTGTTGAAAAATTTATTCCACAAACAGATGTAGTTATAGAATTAGGTGGAGAAGATGCAAAAATTATATATTTTGATCAATCAATAGAACAAAGAATGAATGGAACTTGTGCTGGTGGTACAGGTGCATTCCTAGATCAAATGGCTTCTCTACTAGATACAGACACAGCAGGACTTAATGAACTTGCAAAAGACTATACAACAATCTATCCTATAGCTTCACGTTGTGGAGTTTTTGCCAAAACTGACGTACAACCTTTAATAAATGAAGGTGCAGAAAAATCTGATATTGCTGCTTCAATCTTTCAAGCAGTTGTTAATCAAACAATAAGTGGTCTTGCTTGCGGAAGACCTATAAGAGGTACAGTAGCATTTTTAGGAGGTCCTTTAAATTATCTTCCTGAATTAAGAAAAAGATTTATAGAAACTCTTCATTTAAAACCTGAAGAAATCGTTGTACCAGAAGAAGCTCATCTTTTAGTAGCTAAGGGGGCCTGTCTAGATGCAATTGGTAATACACCAATATCAATAGATGAATTAAAACAAAAAATACAAAATTTAAGAAATTCCCAAGACAATACAACTCATCCAATAGATCCTCTTTTTAATTCTATGGATGAATATAAAGAATTTAAAGATAGACACGAAAAATCCAAAGTTTCAAGAAAAGATTTAAATAGCTTTGAAGGAGATTGTTTTATAGGAATTGACGCTGGTTCTACTACTACAAAATTAGTATTAACCGATAATGAAGATAATTTATTATATTCACTATATGCAAATAATGAAGGAAATCCTTTAAAAAGTGTTATGAAAATGTTAAAGGAACTTTATTCTGTATTACCACCAAAAGCAAAAATAAGATTTAGTGGTGTTACAGGATATGGTGAAAAGTTAATCCAAACAGCTCTAAACGTTGATTTAAATGAAATTGAAACAATAGCACATTATACAGCAGCCAAAAAATTTCAACCAAATGTTACAAGTATAGTAGACATTGGTGGTCAAGATATGAAATACATACGACTTAAAAATGGAGCTATCGATAATATAATGCTTAATGAAGCTTGTTCTTCAGGATGTGGTTCTTTTATCGAAACATTTGCAAAAAGCCTTAACTTGTCTATAGAAAAATTCGTAGAAGAAGCAATCGTTTCTAAAAGACCTGTTGATCTAGGTTCAAGATGTACTGTATTTATGAATTCTAAGATTAAACAAGCTCAAAAAGAAGGCTATAGTGTTGGAGATATCTCTGCTGGACTTTCTTATTCAGTTATAAAAAATGCTATTCAAAAAGTTATGAAAGTTAGGGATGTAAGCACTTTAGGTGAGCACATTGTAGTCCAAGGTGGAACTTTCTATAACGACGCTGTTTTAAGAGCTTTTGAAAAAATAGTAGGCAAAAACGTTGTAAGACCAGATATTTCAGGATTAATGGGTGCATATGGTGTTGCTATACTTGCAAGACAACAATATGAATCAAATTTAGACATGGAATATTATTCTACAATAACTAAAAATGATGATTTAGATAAATTAGAAATAAAAGTTTCACATGCACGTTGTAACAGATGCGAAAATCACTGTTTATTGACAATAAATACATTCAATAACGGACACAAACATATCTCTGGAAATCGTTGTGAAAAAGGTGCAGGTATAGTTACTGGTAATAGTGAATTACCTAACTTAATAAAATACAAACAAGAAAGATTGTTTAATTATAAACCTTTAGATGAAAAAGATGCTCCAAGAGGTACAATAGGAATCCCTAGAGTATTAAATATGTATGAAGATTATCCATTCTGGTTTACATTCTTTACTTCATTAGGATTTAGAGTAATTATTTCTGAAAAAAGTAATAGAAAAACTTATGAAAAAGGAATGGAATCTATGCCATCTGAATCAGTTTGTTATCCAGCAAAACTTTCTCATGGTCATATAATAAGTTTAATACAAAGTGGGATAAAAACCATATTCTACCCTTGTATGCCTTATTCAAGAAAAGAATATGAAAAAGCAGATAATCATTATAACTGTCCAATCGTTATTTCATATTCTGAAGTTTTAAAAAATAATGTAGAAGAACTTAAAAATCCAGATATAAAATTCTTAAATCCATTCTTACCTTTTGATGCTAAGAATTTAACAAAAAGAATTTTAGAATTAGATGAATTTAAAGAATATAATTTTAATAAAAAAGAATTAATGGAAGCAGCTAAAAAAGCAGAAGAAGAATATCAAAATTTTAAAAATGATATTTGTAAAAAAGGTAAGGAAGCAGTTGAGTACATTGACAAACATAATTTGAAAGGTATTGTTCTTGCAGGTAGACCTTATCATTCTGATCCCGAAATAAATCATGGTATTGATACATTAATTACAAGCCTTGGTTTATGCGTTTTAACAGAAGATAGTGTTGCAAATCAAGTAGAAGCCAAACGTCCTTTAAGAGTTGTTGATCAATGGGTATTCCATGCTAGACTATATGCAGCTGCAGAATTCGTTGGACACCATGACAACTTAGAATTAATTCAATTAAATTCTTTCGGTTGTGGTGTTGATGCGGTAACCACTGACCAAGTTGAAGAAATATTATCTAGCTATGGAAAAATGTATACATTAATAAAAATAGACGAAGTAAATAACTTGGGTGCTGTTAGAATTCGTATTCGTTCATTATTGGCAAGTATGAATAAAAGATTAGCTGCAAAAAATGATGAATCAAATGATGGAAACTATGGAATAAACAAAAAAATATTTACTAAAGAAATGAAAAAAGACTACACTATTCTTTGTCCACAAATGGCTCCAATTCATTTTGAATTATTGGAAACAGCAATGAGGACTGCAGGATATAATCTAGTATTATTAAGAGAATGTACTCAAAAAACTGTTGAGACTGGGTTAAAATATGTTAATAATGATGCATGTTATCCATCAATACTAGTTACAGGACAAATGATAGAAGCATTAGAGTCTGGTAAATATGATCCAAATAAAACAGCTTTAATAATGTCACAAACTGGTGGTGGATGTAGAGCTACAAACTATATTGGTTTTATAAGAAAAGCTCTAAAAGATGCTGGATACCCAAATATTCCAGTTATCTCATTTAATGTAGTCGGAATGGAAAAAGTTCCAGGATTTAAATTAACCATTCCTTTATTAGAAAAATTACTAAGAGGAGTACTATATGGTGACCTTTTACAAAAAATGCTAACCAAAAATAGAGCATATGAGAAAAATAAAGGCGAAACTCAAGCTTTATTCGATAAATGGATGGAAAAGTGTAAAGAAATCTTAAAAAATGGAAATAGTAAAGAATTTAAACAAAGTATTTACGACATTGTTAATGACTTTGAAAAAATTGAGCTAGACACATCTATTGAAAAACCTAAAGTTGGAATAGTTGGAGAAGTTTTAATAAAATACCATCCTTTTGGAAATAATTTCGTTGCTGACTTACTAGAAAAGGAAGGTGCAGAAGTCGTTCTTCCAGATTTTATGGGATTTATCAAATTTATGGCAACACATAAAGTTACATTTAATAGTTTACTAAGAACAAATCCAATTGTTGCAAAAATATCTAAAGCTGCAATTAGTCTAATTGATATATTAGAAAAAGATTCAAAGGAAGCATTAGGAAAATCTAAAAAAGATTATTTACCACCTTGTAATATTTGGCATTTAGAAAATACTGTAAAAGATATTTTATCTATTGGTAATCAAACTGGTGAAGGTTGGTTCTTAACCGCAGAGATGATTGAATATATTGAACATGGAATTCCAAATATTATTTGTGTTCAACCTTTTGCTTGTTTGCCTAACCATGTTGTTGGTAAAGGTGTTATTAAAACAATTAGAGAAAAATATCCTAATGCAAATATTTCTCCTGTAGATTACGATCCAGGTGCAAGTGAATCTAATCAAACAAATAGAATTAAATTATTAATGACTGTAGCTAAAGATAATTTAAAAAGAGAAAAATTACATAAAGAAGGAATAGAAAAAGAAAATAAAGAAACTTCAAATGTAAATTACTCAAATAAATAAAAATATAAAAAGTTGGAATAAAAAATATTCCAGCTTTTTATTTATCATAAGAAAAGTGGCTTCGCCACATGTGCAGATTGCTTCGAAATCGCGCGGACTAAGGAAACTTAACCTTGTTATATATGTAAAAAAATAATTGATACTATTAAACAAAAATAGTATCAATTATCCATAAAGCTAATATTACTCTTGATCATACCAATAAAAATAATATTTCAACCTATTAAATATTGCTATTTAACTAAGCTTAATACCACTAATATTAATAATTCACTCGAATATGAAAACACCCTTACTAGCTATATTCTTCCCATAAGGAATAGAAATAACCATTCAAATATCAACATATTCTTATCTCGAATATAATACATATAATTTAACCTTTCAGCCTACATACAAATATTATACTCTTAATACCAGTATATTATAACCATTTACTAGCTACAATATGCCAAGCATTCGAATGTAAAAAACCATATTTAAAATAGCTCGTTACACTCTTCGATTAAATAATGTTAACCTTATATTATCATTATATGTAATTTTATTTTTTTTATTCATTTTTTTAATATTTAATTAATATATTTTTATTTAACTTAAAAAAAATATTAATTTAGCTTCACTTAAATTTATTATTGTGCATTTAATATTTATTTTTAAAATTCTTTTATTTATTTTTTAAATCTATTTAAATAATTAATTTTAATATTCCAATTATTTTTTTAAGTATTTTTTTATTATTTAAATTTAATAATTATTATTTATAATATTTTTAATAGTAAAATACTTCTTAATTATTTATTGTAATTAGAATTCTATTTTTTCTATTTAATTAATTATTTATAAAAAATAATTTTTTTAATTAATTTATTTTTTATTCTTTATATATTTTTTATCATAAATTTTTATTAATTAATTTCTAAAATATATTAATGAAACAATTTTAATTATTTTTTTATAATTAATTATTAGAATTATTTAGAAGTAAAATATTATTTTATTTTTATAATTAATTATAATATTTTTTTACTAGTTAATTGTTTCTTAACTATTTATTATAATTAGAACCTCTTTTTATATTTAATTATGGTTAATCATCTAAATTAAAATATATTATTTTTTAATTTATTTGCATATTTTTTATAGTTAACTTTTATTATTTAATACTTTTAATATTAAATTACCTTTTAATAATTTTTTTCATTTCTAATATTAATTGCTTAAATATTTTTAATTTTATTTTATAATTAATTTAAATACTAAATAAATTAATTAATTAGCTTTTTCACTTTAAAAATTTATTTAATTTATATTTTTATCTTATTATTATTTTTTATTTATAAAATTTTATATAATATATTATTTTAATTTAATTATATTAATGCATTTTTTATTTATAGTAAATTTATATATTTTTATTGTATATTAAATATTTATTTTAAAATTCTTTTATTTACTTTTAAAAGTTATTTAAAAAAATTAATTATTATTTATTTAAATAATTAATTTTAATATTCAAATTATTTTTTTAATTAAAAACTTTTATTTATAAATAATTTTTTGATTTTAAATCATTTTATTTCTAATTTACATTTTCTTAATTTAATATATTTTTAATTTTCTATTATTTAAATATTAGAATATTTTTTAGTTTTTAAATTATCTTTTTATTATCTCATTATTTTATTTAATTAAATTATTTATTACTTATTAATTATTTTTATTAAATCTATTTTAATTATATTAATTATTTTTTATATAATTTTTTTATAATTAATTTTTATTATTTACCTTTTTATTAATTTTTACAAATTTAATTACTTTTTTATTATACATGATATTTGTCTTTTTCTTTAATTATTTTTTAATAAATGAATTAATTAAAATTATATTTTAATTAATTTTTAGTTATTTAATTTTTAAAATATATTAATTAAACATTTTGAATTTTATAATTAATTATTAAAATTATTTAGAAGTAAAATTTTTATAATAAATTTAAATACTAAATAAATTAATTAGCTTTTTTATTTAAATAATTTATTTAATTTATATTTTTATCCTATTATTATTTTTTTATTTATAAAATTTTATATAATATATTATTTATTGTTTATCATACATTTTTTTAATTATTTATTTTAATAATTATTATTTATAATATTTTTAATAGTAAAATACTTCCTAATTATTTATTATAATTAGAATCTCTTTTTCTATTTAATTATGGTTAATCATCTAAATTAAAATATATTATTTTTTAATTTATTTGCATATTTTTTATAGTTAACTTTTATTATTTAATACTTTTAATATTAAATTACCTTTTAATAATTTTTTTCATTTCTAAAATTGATTGCTTAAATATTTTTAATTTTATTTTATAATTATTTTTTATAATTAATTTAAATACTAAATAAATTAATTAATTAGCTTTTTCACTTTAAAAATTTATTTAATCTTTATTATATTTTTTTATTTATAAAATTTTATATAATATATTATTTTAATTTAATTATATTAATGCATTTTTTATTTATAGTAAATTTATATATTTTTATTGTATATTAAATATTTATTTTAAAATTCTTTTATTTAATTTTAAAAGTTATTTAAAAAAATTAATTATTATTTATTTAAACAATTAATTTTAATATTCAAATTATTTTTTAATATTTTTTAATTAAAAACATTTATTAATAAATAATTTTTCGATTTTAAATCTTTTATTTCTAATTTACATTTTCTTCATTTAATATATTTATTAATTATTTAACTATTTTTTTATTATCTCACTATTTTATTTAATTAAAATTATTTATTACTTATTAATTATTTTTATTAAATATAATTTAATTATATTATTCATATTTTCCTTTTTTTATTTATATATTTTGATTAATTAATATTTTTTATTTAATATTAAATCTATATTTAATTATGTTAATTATTTTTTATATGTTTTTTTATAATTAATTTTTATTATTTACCAATCTATTATTTTGCTATTTTATTAAATTAATTACTTTTTTATTATTTATTATAATCAAAATTTTATTCATTTAATTTATTTTTATTAATTATTTATTATACATGATATTTGTTTTTTCTTTAATTATTAAATAATTCATTTATTAATTACTTAAATATTTTTAATTATTTATTTTCTAATTAATTATTTAGAAATAAAATATTATTTTTCTTTTTATAATTAATTTATATGCTAAATAAATTAACTAACTTTCTTTTGAATAATTTATTTAATCTCTATTATATTTTATTATTTTGTTAATTTTTTTATTTATTATTGTATATTAAATATTAATTTTTAAAATTCTTTTATTTAATGTAAAAAGTTATTTAAACAAATTAATCATTATTTATTTAAATAATTAATTTTAATATTCTAATTATTTTTCCGAATATTTATTAATTAAATATACTTTTATTAATTAATAATTTTTGAATTTTAACTTTTTTATTTCTAATTTACATTTTATTGGTTTAATATATATTTTTTTAATTATTTAACGATTTAAGCAATTTTAAATTTTATTAGTTTTTAAATTATCTTTTTATTATCTCATTATTTTATTAATTAAATTATTTATTAATTATTTTTATTAAATATAATTTAATTATATTAACTATTTATTATTAATTTTTTATATTAATTTACTTATCATATTTTTATGTTATTTATTCAATTTATATTTTAATTCTTTATATATACTTTTCTTTTTTATAATTAATTTTTATTATTTTGTTATTTTTATTTACTTAAATTAATTACTTTTTTATTATTCATTATTTTTGATATTTTTTTATTTTAATAATTAATATTTATAATACTTCTTAGTAGTAAAATACTTATTAATTATTTATTATAATCGGAATTTTATTTTTCCATTTAATTTCTAATATTAATTACTTAAATATTTTTTATTATTTATTTTATAATTAATTATTTGAATTATTTAGAAATAAAATATTATTTTCTTTTTTATAATTAATTTATATACTAAATAAATTAATTAGTTTTTTATTGGAATAATTTAAATTAATTAATAATTATAATATTATTTAATAATAAAATGCTTCTTATTTATTTGTTATAACTAGAATTTCTTTTAATTCTATTAATTTATTATTATTTATATAATATTATTTATTTAAAAATATTTTTTAATAGTTATTATTTATTTTATATTTATTTATATTTAATTATTTAATTAATATTATTTATTATAAATTAATTTAATTAAATATACTTTCTTTGTATTTTATCCGTAAATTTTCTATTTAATTAATACTAAATATTATTTTATTATTAATTAATATTTAATAATATTAATTTTATTTTTAATAATTCATTTATTAAAAATTAACCATTAAATTAATTTAATTTTTAATATAATAGTTCCAAAAAACATTATTTGCTCATAAAAAATGATATTAAAAAAACTATTTTGCTTTTTTTCTCTTCAAAATTAATTTTAAGGCCTTTTTACTTTCTCACTATAAAATTATATTGTTTTATATTTATTTTTTCTTAAAATTGATCCTCAGCTATTGTTTTTAAGTCCTATTTATCATTTTCTATCATAAGTTAATTTCAATGCATTTATATTATTGTTTCAAATTTTTTAACTACTTAACATAACTTTTAAAGACTCAAAAATTTTACATGTTAGATTTTAGGATTTCATAAGACAAAAAAAGAAATGCTTTTATGCATTCCTTTTGGCGGAGAATGAGGGATTTGAACCCTCGCGGCCCCTTACGAAACCCTAACGGTTTAGCAAACCGTCCCCTTCAACCACTTGGGTAATTCTCCTTATCTTATTTTATATAAAAAAATGGCGGAGAGGGTGGGATTCGAACCCACGGTAGGCTACAAACCTACGCCAATTTTCAAGACTGGTGCCATAAACCAACTCGACCACCTCTCCGTGTCTCACGACAATATATATATTAGCATAATCTTAATTCATTGTCAATATAATTTTATCCTTTTTATTTAAAAATATGCTTTATTTTACACTATATTTATAAATGTTCCTATCATTTAATTTTAAGCTTGTATATTCAATAAAAAAACAGTTATTAAATTCATCTTCAACAACTGTTTTCTTACTTTATTCTATTCAATTACATTATATCCATTTGATTCTATTGCTTTATCTATTGCTTCTTGTTCCTGTTCAGATATTGTATATTTTGACTTACCTGCTTTTATAGGCTTTGCATATATATTTGACATTTCTCTTGAATATATACCGTTTAAAACTACTCCATCATTATTATCGTTTAACAATGCAAGAGCAAAACTTAAATCACTTCCAGTATCCTTGAAAGCATTATATCTTACAATTCCTACTTTTCTAATAGTTTTAGCTAATTCTTTATTTAAATCTTCACAATATTGTATTATTTCTTTGTTTTCTTTTTCAACCTTTTCAACTTTCTTTATGTATACTTTTAGGTTTTCGTCAATATCTTCTCCCTTTCCTATTTTCTTCATGAAGTTACGATATTCTTTATTCAATCTTCTTAATTTTACATTGCTAGATATATATAATATAAGCAATATTATGTTTACTACAACTGTTCCTAAAATTACATAACTATTATTCAATGTATTAACAATATTTTCCATATATTTCCTCTCTTTATTTTTTAATTAATTCTAAAATTCTCTCTAAATCATCATTATTGCTGTATTCTATTATAATCTTTCCTTTTCTTTTTCCAGCATCAAGTTTAACCTTGGTTCCGAAAAAATCTCTAAATGATGTCTCTATATCTCTATAAATTGGCTCATATTTTCTATCTTTATTAGTCTTAGTCTTATTTCTAGCCATCTTCTTTTCTGCTTCTCTAACACTATCACCTGATTCTATAATATATAGTGCCATTGCATATTGCTTATCCTTATCTGGAACTGCTAATATTGATTTACAATGTCCTTCTGTTAGTTTTCCTTCTAGCGCTAACTGAATAACTCTTTCATCTAAATTTAAAATTCTAACACTATTAGCAATACTACTTCTTGCTTTTCCTAAAATATCAGCCACTTTCTGTTGTGTCAAACCATAATCATCCATTAAACTTTTTATTCCCATTGCTTTTTCAATAGGATTTAGGTCTTCTCTTTGTATATTTTCTATTAAAGCGATTTCTTTATTTCTTCTTTCATCGTCATCTCTTATAATCGCTGGTATCTCTGTCAATCCAGCCTTTTTACAAGCTCTCCATCTTCTTTCTCCAGCAACGATTTCATAATAATCATCCTTCTTTGTAACAATTATTGGTTGTAACAATCCATATTCTTTAATAGAATTAGCAAGCTCTTCTAGAGCTTCTTCATCAAATTTCTTTCTTGGTTGGTTTCTATTTGGCTCAATCTCGATAAGTTTTAACTTATGGATTTTTTCGCCTGCTTGAATTTCTTCCTCTTTCTTCTCTTCCTCTATAGTGCTTGCAAATAAGGCATCTAAGCCCTTTCCTAATCCGGTTTTCTTAGCCATTTATATCATCATCCTTTCATCATTTTATTTATTTTCCTTCAGATGCTCTTTTTATAAACTCTTTTGCAAGTTTATCGTAAGCCTTTGCTCCTTTAGATTTAGGGTCATATGTTATAATTGGCATTCCATAGCTTGGAGCTTCACTAAGTTTAACGTTTCTTGGTATAACTGTTTTATACACTTTATTTTCAAAATATCTCTTAACTTCTTTTACAACTTGATTTGCCAAATTAGTTCTTAAATCATACATTGTAAGAACCGCTCCTTCTATGTAAATCTCTTTATTTAAATGTTTTTTTACTATATTAATTGTATTCATTAATTGTCCTAATCCTTCTAATGCAAAATATTCACATTGAACAGGAATTAATACACTATCAGACGCTGTAAAAGCATTTAAAGTAATTAATCCTAATGATGGTGGACAATCTATAAAAATATAATCATAGTTTTCCTTTATTTTATCAAGTTGCTCTTTTAATCTTAATTCCCTTGAAACCATTGATACAAGCTGGACTTCAGCTCCTGCCAAATTAATATTTGAAGGGCAAATATTTAGTTTTTTAGTACTTGTAGATTGGATAACTTCATTCATATCCACTTCGTTTACTAATACATCATATGTTGATAACTCACATTCTTTGTCTACTCCTACAGCACTAGTTGCATTTCCTTGTGGATCAGCATCTATAATTAATACTTTTTTACCTCTATTAGCCAATCCTGCACTTAAATTTACTGTCGTAGTTGTTTTTCCAACTCCACCTTTTTGATTTGCTACTGATATTATTTTTCCCAAAATTATTCCCCCTTGCTTAATATTAAAAATTAATTTTTATTACAAATTTAGTTATAAATAGCTAAATATCAAGCATTTGAGCTGTTTCTTAAGCTTTGCATTTGTATGTATATAATAAAAAAATTAACATATTAATCATATAAAAATATGGTTAATATGTCAATGAAAATTATCAATATTTTTTTATTTTTTTCCATTATTTTATTGGTTCTTTTAATGGTTTTCCCGCTTTTCTTGGAAACTGCTTTGGTGTAGGTTTTACCTTATCTATGAGTACTATACTTCTTTTATTATCTGTATCTATTAAAGTAAATTTATTTACTTCTTTTATTTTACCACCCAAAATGTTAATTGCTTTTTCGGCATTTTGTAATTCTTCGTCTATCTCAAACCCTTTCATAGCAATCATTTGACCACCTTTTTTAATAAATGGCAAGTCATATTCTGCTAAAGTGGTTAAATTAGCAACTGCTCTTGAAACAGATTTATCAAAATTTTCTCTATATGACTTATTTTTTGCCAAATCTTCAGCTCTAGAATGTATTAATTCAATATTTTTTAAATCTAAAGCTATACATACTTCATTTAAAAAATTAATTCTCTTATTTAAAGAATCTACCAAAGTTACATTCAAATTTTCATTTAATATTTTGACTGGTATCCCTGGGAAACCTGCTCCAGTGCCTATGTCTATAACATTTTCACCGTCTTTTAAATATTTTAATATTGTTCCGCAATCAACAAAATGCTTTATTATTATCTCTTTAGGCTCGATAATTGTTGTTAAATTTATTTTTTTATTCCATTCTATTAATAAATTCATATATGAAAAGAATTTTTCCACTTGTTTATTAGTTATATCTATATTTATTCTTTTCATTTTATCTTTCATTTCATATGAAAATTCATCTAATTGCATATTATTCTCCTTTATTATTTCTTTTTAATTGTTCCAAGTATATTAATATTACTGATATATCAGCAGGTGAAACCCCTGATATTCTAGATGCTTGCCCTACAGATCTTGGCCTTAATTTTGATAGTTTCTGTCTTGCTTCTAGTCTAATTCCACCTATAGCCTCATAGTTTATATCATCTGGTAATAATTTATTTTCCAATTTTTTTGCTTTTTCTACCTGCGCATTTTGTAATTTTATATATCCTTCATATTTTATTTGTATTTCTACTTCTTCTTTTACTTGCTCACTTAATCCTGGTCTATCTTCATCAATTTCTTTTAAATCTTCATATGTTAATTCTGTTCTTCGTAGTAATTCAGCTAGTTTTATACCATTACTAATTTTTGAAGAATTGTGTTCTTCAAGGAATTTATTTACTTTTTCTGTAGGTTTTATGGTTTTATTATATATTCTTTCTTTTTCTTTCTCTATATTTTCCTTTTTCTCTTTAAATTTCTTATATCTTTCTTCTGATATAAGACCCTCTTCATAACCAATATCAGTTAATCTCAAATCTGCATTATCTTGTCTTAGTAATAATCTGTATTCTGCTCTAGAAGTCATCATTCTATATGGTTCATTTGTTCCTTTTGTAACTATATCATCAATCAATACTCCGATATATCCATCATATCTATGTAAAATAACAGGTTCTTTTTCTTGTATTTCTCGTGAAGCATTTATTCCTGCTATAAGACCTTGGCAAGCAGCTTCTTCATATCCTGAAGTTCCATTTATCTGGCCAGCAAAGAATAATCCTTTATATTTCTTATGTTCCAAACTTAATTGTAATTCTAATGGATCTATGCAATCATATTCTATTGCATATGCTGACCTTGTAAATTCTGCATGTTCCAATCCAGGAATAGTTCTATACATTGCGATTTGTACATCTTCTGGCAAAGATGAACTCATTCCTTGTATATACATTTCATCAGTATCTAACCCTACTGGTTCAACAAAGATTTGGTGTCTTTCTTTATCTGCAAATCTAACTACCTTATCTTCTATTGATGGGCAATATCTTGGCCCTGTTCCTGAAATTTCTCCGGAGAACAATGGAGATCTATTTAAGTTCTTTCTTATTATTTCATGTGTCTTTGCATTAGTATATGTTAAATAACAAGGTACTTGCTCTATTGTTGGCGCTTTATCCATGAATGAAAAAGGAATTATATTTGTATCTCCTTCTTGTATTTCCATCTTTGAAAAATCTATTGTCTTTTTATTTATTCTCGCTGGAGTACCTGTTTTAAATCTTACTATTTTAATTCCTAGCTCTTTTAAACAATCTGATAATTCATTTGCTGCAAATACACCATCAGGTCCACTTTCTTGTGAATACTCACCCATAAATATTTTTCCTTTAAGATAAGTTCCTGTAGCTAAAATTACAGTTTTTACATTATATACCGCACCTACACTTGTTTCAATGCTTTCTACTGCATTATCTTTAATATTTATTTTTGTTATTTCTGCTTGTTTTATATTAAGATTTTCTTGTTTCTCTATAGTATGTTTCATTTCCATTTGATATCTTTTCCTATCAGCTTGTGCTCTTAATGAATGAACTGCTGGTCCCTTTGATGTATTTAACATTTTTATTTGAATTAAAGTTTTGTCTATATTTTTTGCCATCTCCCCACCAAGAGCATCTATCTCTCTTACCAAATGTCCTTTAGAGCTTCCTCCTATATGAGGGTTACAAGGCATATTTGCAACAGCCTCTAGGCTAATTGAAAATATTACTGTTTTCATTCCCATTCTTGCTGCTGCTAACGCTGCTTCACACCCAGCATGTCCAGCTCCAATTACAGCAACATCATAATTTCCTGCATCGTATTTCATTTTTTACCTCCAATTTTTCGTTTTTTATGGAACAATCAAAATTGTTTTATTTTATTTTTTTATATGTATTTTGTTTAATTTTTTATTGAATTTTTAAGTTAAAATTCGCTTTCACATAATTTTCACAAAGTCATTTTCTTGACTTTAAGTCAATTTCAAAAAATCTCTGTTTGCTTACAGCCATCTTAACTTATAGGTTTATGTTCGTTTTTTGTTCCTACATCGAATTTGCTAGTTTACATTTTTTATTTTCCCAGGCAAAATTTGGAAAAAATTTCATTAATTATATTCTCTGAAACGTCCTCTCCAGTTATCTCTCCTAAACTCTCCAAAATGTCTTTTATATCGATAGCAACAATATCCATTGGCATCTTGTTTTGTAAGCTTATTTGAGCATTCTCAGTTGATTTTATAGCCTTATTTATTAGGCTCTTGTGTCTCGTATTAGTTACTATAACTTCATTATCTATATTTATCTCGTTTATTTTAAAGATTTTCGAAATAGTTTCATTTATCTGATCAATTCCTTCTTTATTTAAAGCTGAAATCTTTATTATATCTTTACCTAATCTAGTAATTCTCTCATCTATCTTTACGTTATCTTGTACCAAGTCAATCTTATTTAATACAATTATAGCTTTTTTGTCTTTTATAAGTTCTATAATGTCTGCATCTTCATTATCTATTTTATCACTTATATCGAAAATAGCAATTAGCAAATCTGCGTCGTTAGCTATCTCCTTAGCCCTTTGTATTCCAATTTTTTCTACTTCATCATCAGCTTCTCTTATTCCTGCTGTATCTATTATTTTTATTGGAATTCCATCTATATTCATCAATTCTTCTATACTGTCTCTTGTTGTACCTTTATATTTGCTCACAATAGCCCTATCTTCTCTTAATAAAGCATTTAATAGTGATGATTTACCTGCATTTGGTTTTCCAACTATAGCTATTTTTATACCATCTTTTATAATCTTTCCATTATCAAAAGTATTTTTTAGTTCTAACAAATCATTCTTTACATCTTTTAGCATATCTTCTGCTTTCTTTTCTGTAACTTCTTCTATATTATATTCTGGATAATCTATATCTGCCTCAACATCTACCATTATATCCATTATTTTCTTACGTATATTAGTTATTTTTTGAGATAAAAAGCCTTCTAATTGCTTTAAAGAAGCTTTTGATTCTTTTTGAGTTTTACTATTTATAATATCTATTATAGATTCAGCTTGAGATAAATCAATTCTACCATTTAAAAAAGCTCTTTTTGTGAATTCTCCTGGCTCTGCTAATTCTGCACCATTTTCTAAACATACTTCTAAAATATTTTCCATAACAATATTTCCACCATGAGAATTAATTTCACACATATTTTCTGTTGTATAACTATTTGGTTTTATAAAATAAGAAACTAATACTTCGTCTAATATCTCATTTGTTTTTGGATTAATAATATGTCCATATTTAAATGTATATCCTTTTATTTCTTTATTTTTATTTTTTGGAATAAATATTTTTTCTATTATTTTAAAAGTATCTTCCCCACTTAATCTAATTATTCCAATTCCACCAATCCCTGGGGCTGTCGATATTGCAGCTATTGTACTCATTTTTATTCCTCTTTTCTTTTTATTTATTAAATTAATTATTTATTTATTTTAATTATTTAATTATTTAATTTAATTATTTATTTTATTATTTATTTAATTAATTATTTATTTATTTTATTTAATTTATTTATTTATTTTATTTAATTTATTTATTTATTTTATTTAATTTATTTTATTTAATTTATTTTATTTAATTTATTTTATTTAATTTATTTTATTTAATTTATTTTATTTAATTTATTTTATTTAATTTATTTGTTTAATTATTTAATTTAATTAATTTTTTAATTATTTAATTTATTTATTTAATTTATTTATTTAATTTATTTAAATTTAAAAGTCAAAGCTTGGAAATATTTAAGATTTTGGAATTAAAATTCCAATTATTTTTTCTTATTTATTACCCAGAACTTTGACTTCTGTTTTATCTTTATTAAATTATTTTAAATCTACTATTATTCTTCTGTTTGGCTCTTCCCCAACACTATAAGTTTTTACCTTTGAATTATTTTGTAATTTTGTGTGTATTATTTTTCTTTCATAAGCAGACATTGGTTCTAACTCTATTTTCTTTCTATTTTTTACTACTGTTTTTGATATTTTTTCTGCTAATTCTTCTAATACAACTTTTCTCTTTTCTCTATAATTTTCAATATCTAATATTACACTACATTTATGTTTAAGACTCTTATTAGCAACATTTGAAAAAATTAATTGTAAATAATTAAGTGTTTCTCCCCTATATCCTATTAAATAATTAATATCGTCTCCAGTTACAGAAATATATATTCTTTTTTCTTTTTCTTCAACATTTATACTTAAATTATTTATTTTTAATTGATTAAAAAAGTCATTTGAAAACTTTTTCATTGTTTCCAATACTTCATTTAATTCTTCGTCTGTAATATTAGCCTTTTTAATTTTTACAGGTTCTTTTAATGTTAATTCTACTTTTATTTTTGTTGGTTCTAAAATACTAAAAAAACTTCTTTTCTCTTCATTACCTATTACATTAATAATTACATCTTCTCTTTTTGCATTAAGTTGTTTTAATCCATTTTCTATAGCTTCGTTTGTAGTTCTTCCTTCTGCAAATATACTATTTGGCATTTTATTTTTCCTCCTTAGATTTAAGATATTTACTTATAAAAAATCTCTCTAATATCATTAGTACATTGCTAGTTAACCAATATAAAGCTAGTCCTAATGGTGCTACTAAAGAAATTGATATTGACATTATAGGCATTAACAAAGACATACTTTTATTGGTTTGTTCTACCATATCTACTTCTTCAACTTCTTTTTTAACTTCTTTACTTTCTCCTTCATATTCTTCTATATGATCATTTAGAAGTTTCTTATCTTTATCCTTTTTATTCATATTTGTTGATATTTTTGTACTAATAAATGTAGATAAAATATATAAAATAGGAATAATATAAACTTTAGGATCAGATAAATTTTGCATTGGAACTTTATTTAAATCCAAACCTAAAAATTCCATATTTAAATATACTTTTTCATCTTCATTTCCTTTATGCTGAATTATCGAAATCTCAGGATATGCTTGATTTATTTCTATATTTGCAGATTGAAGTTCATTCTTATAATTATTTATATCTTCTTCAGAAACATTTTTTACAAACGTTAATGGACTTTTTACCATATAAAATACTGCTAGCAATATGACTAATTGAAGTATTGCACTTAAGCATCCACTAAAAGGACTCATATTTTCAGATTTATATAGTTTCATTGTCTCTTGATTTAATTTTTCTGGATCGTTTTTATATTTAAACTGTAATGATTTCATTTGTTCTTGAATTTTTGAAGTTTTTTGCATCGTCCTCTGTTGCTTTATAGATAATGGCAATAACACTATTTTCAATAATACAGAAAATAAAATTATTGCAAAACCATAATTATTTACAATATTATAAATAAAATATAATATCGTACCAAATATACTTGCTAAAAATGCCATATTTTTATCTCCTTTATTTTAATGGATCATATCCACCCTTTGAAAAAGGATTACATTTTAAAATTCTCTTTATCCCTAAGAAACTTCCTTTTACTGAACCGTATTTAATAATAGCTTGTTTAGTATATTCAGAACATGTAGGATAAAATTTACAATGTATTCCCTCTTTTGATATAAGAGAAGATATATGTTTTTGATATATATTTATAAAAAAAATTAATATTTTTTTCATTAACCCTCATCTTTTTTTAATAAATTACTTTTATTTAATGTTTTAATTATATCATATTTAATATTAAAAAAATTAGCTTCAGAAATATTTTTATTTTTTTTCCATAAAAAAATTATATCATACCCAACAGAAATCTTATCCTCTAGTAATCTATAATTTTCTCTAATTAATCTTTTTATTTTATTTCTTTTTACAGCTTTTCCTGCTTTTACACTTACAGCAATACCTATATAATTGAAATTCTTATTATTTTTTTTTATATAAATATCAATATAATTTCCATTATAGTATTTTCCTTTTGTTAAAACATTTTTAAATTCGTAATTCTTTTTTAATGTATCTGTATTTAACATTTCTTACCACTCTTTATTTTTTATAGATTGCAAAAAGACCACTTAATGTGGCCATATACTTAAGCTGATAATTTTTTTCTTCCTTTACTTCTTCTTGCTTTTAAAACATTTCTTCCTGCTCTAGTTTTCATTCTTTTCATGAAACCATGTTCTTTACTTCTTTGTCTTGTTTTTGGTTGATAAGTCATTTTCATTTTTATGCACCTCCTATTATATTGTTGTAAAAATATATAAATATTTATCTCTAAAATTAAAAAGCATATCAATTATACTATAGGAAATAAGTATTTGTCAACATTTTATTATATATTATTTACAATCTAAAACTTATAAAAAACAAACTTATACACATAGTGGATAAAAAATTATTCACACCCTAGAAATGTTATTTATTGTCGTAAAAAGAAAAAATCTGTTCTCTATTGTAATATTACGGTATTCTAGCATTTATAAAATTTGTAATATTTTGTAATAAAATGTAATTTTATTATTTTTTATACACTTATCCACAAAATTATCCACATTATACACAGATTTATTTAAGTTTTTTGTCCTTTATTATTGACTAAGTTACTTTATTTATATATAATGTAAAAACAATAGGGAATAGTAATATTTTTTATTTTTTTTTGTAAATATTGACACTTGTATTACAGTATTTTTACATATTTTTCAAAGTTATCAACAGTTGTGGATACTGTTGTGGATAACGAAAAAAAGTTACGTTATTCTTTATTCCCTTATACTTTTTAGGAAGGATTGAAAGAAATGTCAAATGAACTAAATGAACTTTTAACTAAAGCAAAAGATCTTTTAAAAGATGAAATGACAAATATTTCTTATGAAACATGGATAAAATCATTAGAAATAAGAGATTTTACTGATGATAAAATAATATTAATCGCTTCTTCACCTTTTCAAAAAGATGCTGTGGAAACAAGATATTATGATTTAGTAACAAATACATTCAAATTTATTACAAATAAAGATTGTAAAATCATAGTAGAATATAAGGATCCTGATTCAGAAGAAGAAGATGTTAAGTTAGAAGAAAAAAGTTTTAATGACAATGAAATTGGTGTTTCAAATAATTCTTTAAATCCCAAATACACATTTGATACATTTGTAGTTGGAAATAACAATAGATTTGCACACGCTGCTTCTTTAGCAGTTGCAGAAGCACCAGGAACTTCATATAATCCATTATTTTTATATGGAGATGTTGGATTAGGAAAAACGCACTTAATGCATGCAATTGGACATCAAGTAATAAAAAATAATCCAAATTCAAATGTATTATATGTAACTTCAGAAAAATTTACTAATCAATTAATTAATGCTATAAAAGATAATAAAAATGAACAATTTAGAAATAAATATAGAAATATTGATGTTCTATTAATAGATGATATTCAATTTATAGCTGGAAAAGAAAGAATTCAAGAAGAATTTTTCCACACATTTAATACACTACATGATAATAGAAAACAAATTGTAATCTCTAGTGATAGACCACCAAAAGATATTCCTTTATTAGAAGATAGATTAAAATCTAGATTCGAATGGGGATTAATTGCTGATATATCAATTCCAGATTATGAAACACGTTTAGCTATATTAAGGAAAAAAGCGCAAACAGACAATATAATAGTGGATGATGTAATCTTATCAACAATAGCTACAAGAGTTGCTTCTAATATAAGAGAATTAGAAGGAGTTTTTAATAAATTAGTTGCTTTTTCCACATTAGCTAATGGTCCAATAACCATAGAAATGGCAGAAAAAGCAATAAATGATATTTCTGCACAAAAAGAAAAAGTAATCTCAGCAGATTATATACAAGATGTAGTAGCAAAATATTTCAATATAAATAAGAAAGATTTAAAAAGTTCAAAAAGATCAAATGATATTGCTTATCCTAGACAAATAGCAATGTACTTGTGTAGGGAAGTGGCTGGTCTTTCATTTCCTAAAATTGGTGAAGAATTTGGAAAGAGAGATCATACAACAGTAATGCATGGATGTAATAAAATAGAAAAAGAAATAAAAGAAAATACAAATACAAAATTAATTGTGGAAAGTGTGAAAAAAATAATTTTAGAAAAAAAATAAAGTAAATATCAACCAAAAATAAAATTTTTTAAAACTTTAGTTCGCCAAAACAAATTTTTGAAAAAAGTTTTGCTTTTTTACTTACGGAAGTAATACATTAGATATACACAGGCAGATGTTAATAATGTGTATATAAACTGTTAATATTTCATTAATCCACATTTTTTTCAAAACCATGTGGATTAAATTACAACTTTTCCACGAAAATATAAACATAGTTTTTTTACGGAAATAGGGACTTTCAGAACTTTTCCCCACAATTAACAACACCTAATACTATTACTTCTATAATTATTATTTATTAATAAAGGAGAGAGAAAAATGAAGATAGTTTGTTATAAAGACAAAATTCTTAAAGCTATTAATTCCGTAGTAAAAGCTGTAGCATCAAAAACTACAATGCCTATACTAGAAGGAATACTTATTCAAACAAATGATAATGAAATAAAATTAACAACATATGATTTAGAAATAGGTATTGAATACATAATGGATTGTGAAGTAGAAGAACAAGGTTCTACAGTAGTAAATGCTATAATGTTTAGTGAAATTATCAGAAAATTACCTGATACAGAAATAAAAATTTATTTAGATGATAACAATTTATTAGTTATTGAATGTGAAGGTTCATTATATAAATTAGCAACTATGGATCCAACAGAATTTCCAGAATTACCAAGAATAAATGTTGAAAACTCAATACAAATAGAACAAAATGTATTAAAAAATATGATTAGAAGAACTATATTTGCAGTAAGCAATGAAGAAAACAGACCTATTTTTACCGGTTGTTTATTTGAAGTTGTAAACAATAAGTTAAATGTTGTAGCAGTAGATGGTTTTAGATTAGCATGGAGAAGTAGTTTCTTAAATGTACAAGCAAATGATTTTAGTGCTGTAATTCCTGGTAAAACATTAAATGAAGTAAATAAGATTATTTCAGATTCTTTTGAACCTATAAAAATAGGGATTTCAAAAAATCAGGCATTATTTGAAATGGATAATTGTAAAATAGTTACAAGAGTTTTAGATGGGGAATTCTTAAATTATGCTAATGTAATACCAAAAGAATGGGATACAAGAATAAGAGTAAATAAAAATATTTTACAAAGTTGTTTCGAAAGAATTAGTTTAATTTCTTCTTCATCTGTGGAAAAAGAGAAAAAATATCCTGTAAAAGTAACTGTTGATATTGGAAAATTAACAATTTCTTGTGCAAACCAAACAGGAGATGCAAAAGAAGAAATATATGTATCAACAGAAGGAAAGAATATAGAAGCAGGATTTAATCCAAAATATTTCTTAGATGCATTAAAAGTTATCGATGATGAAGAAGTTTACGTTCATTTTGGTTCTAGTATATCACCATGTATTATTAGACCTGTTGATGAAGGTGACTATGTATACATGATATTGCCAATAAGATTAAAAGACTAAAAAATAATTAGATAGAAAATAAGCTATTATTTAATATTATAATAGCTTATTTTTAATTTGTTTAAAAAAGAACTTGCTTTATTTTTTAATTATGTGTATAATGCAATATATATTTGAAAAATATCCACAGAATCTTACGGAAATGTGGATAACTAAGTGGAGAACTTTATGAATATAACAAAATTAAAATTAGAAAATTTTAGAAATTATGATAGCCAAGAAATAGAATTTAATAAAGGAATAAATGTCATTTATGGCGATAATGCACAAGGAAAAACAAATATATTAGAGGCTATTTTTTTATGCTCAATGGGAAAATCATTTAGGACAAGTAAAGATAAAGAGCTTATAAAAATAAATAAAGATTTTGCTAAATTAAATATCGAATATGAAAAAAGTGATAGGGAAGGAAAGATAGAATATATAATTTCTGAAAAGAAAAGCATAGCTATTAATGGGGTAAAGATAAAAAAATTAAGTGAATTGTTAGGAAATATAAATTCTATTATTTTTTCACCTGACGATATGGAAATTCTTAAAGATGGTCCACAAAAAAGAAGAAAATTCTTAAATATGCTAATAAGTCAGCTAAGACCCAGATATTTGTTTAATTTAAATGCTTATAATAAAACATTAGAACAAAGAAATAATTATTTAAGACAAATAAAACTTGAAAATAAGTCAAAAAATATGTTGGAAATATGGAATGAAAAATTAGCTAATCATGCACAAATTATATATGATTATAGAAGAGAATTTGTTGATAAAATATTGAACAAAATAATAGATATCCACAAAAATATAACAGATAATTTAGAAGAAATAAATATAAAATATATAAGTGATTTTAAAGATAGGGAATCATATATAAAAAGATTAAATGAAAAAGTAGAAAATGATGTATATAAAGGTTATACTTCCTCAGGAATTCATAGAGATGATTTTGAAGTATATCTTAATGGAAAAAACATTAACCTATATGGCTCACAAGGGCAATTTAGAACAGCAATACTATCATTAAAATTAGCTGAATTATATGTTATTTATGATGAAATTGGGGAATATCCAATTTTGTTATTAGATGATTTTATGTCAGAATTAGATGAGAAGAGACGTAGAAAATTTGTGGAAAACATTACGGATGCGCAAGTAATATTAACAGGTACTCACAAATTGCTACTTGAAAATTTTAATTATAATATATATAATGTAAAAGATGGACAAGTAAAAAAAGAAGAACAATTTTAACAAAAGAGGGATTATAAATGTTTGTACACATAGGAAATAATATAATTTTAGAAGAAAAAGATATAATTGGAATATATAATATAGAATCAATGAAGGATTCAGAAGAATATAAAAATTTAATAGAAAGTTTAAAAAGAACAGATAATCTTGTTTCACAAGCAAATGGAGATGCAAGATCATTAATAATGACAAAAGAAAATGGAAAAATAGTAGGATACGAAACAAATGTATCTACTATGTCTATAGCAAAAAGAGCAGAAGATAATAAAAATAGGAAAGGCACATTATTAGGAGGTTTTTATAATGGAAAAATATAAACATGAATATGGAGCAGAACAAATACAAGTATTAGAGGGGCTAGAAGCTGTTAGAAAAAGACCAGGTATGTACATAGGAAGTGTTTCTGCAAGAGGATTACATCATCTTGTGTATGAAATAGTAGATAACTGTGTTGATGAAGCTTTAGCTGGATATTGTAAAAATATTCATGTTCAAATAAAACCAGGAAATATTGTAACTGTTCAAGATGATGGTAGAGGTATTCCTGTCGAAATACATCCTAAGACTAAAATATCTACTGCAGAAACTGTTTATACAATGTTACATGCAGGAGGAAAATTTGGTGGAGATAGTGGATATAAAGTATCTGGAGGTCTTCATGGTGTTGGTGCTTCTGTTGTAAATGCTTTATCTGAATGGACTGAAGTTGAAATATGCCGCGATGGCGGAAAATATAGGATGAAATTCGCAAGGGGAAAAACGGTAGAACCATTAAAGAAAATAGAAGATTCAGACAAAACTGGAACAACAGTAACATTCTTGGCAGATAGTACAATTTTTGAAACAACTAACTATGATTTTTCTGTTTTAGAAGAAAGATTTAGAGAGATTGCATTTTTAACAAAAGGCTTAAGAATAAAAGTAGAAGATTTAAGAGAGGAACCAGTAAAAAAAGCAGATTTTTGTTTTGAAGGTGGTCTAAATTCTTTTGTAGAATATTTAAATCAAAATAAAGAAAAACTTCATAAAAAACCAATTTATATAGAAAAAACAGAAGGAGAAGTTCCTGTAGAAATAGCAATTCAATATACTACAGCATATTCAGAGAACATTTATACTTTTGTTAATAATATAAATACTGTTGAAGGTGGAACCCATTTAGAAGGATTTAAAAGAGCATTAACAAAAGTATTTAATGATTATGCAAGAAAACATAACATTTTAAAAGAAAAAGACTCAAACTTACAAGGTGAAGATATAAGAGAAGGAATAACAGCAGTTATTTCTGTAAAAGTAAAAGAGCCTCAATTCGAAGGACAAACAAAAACAAAATTAGGAAATAGTAATGTTACAGGTATCGTTCAATCAATGGTAAACGAGGCTTTATCTGATTTCCTAGAAGAAAATCCTACTGTTGCAAAAGCAATACTAGAAAAATGTATTGGAGCATCTAGAGCTAGGGAAGCTGCAAGAAAAGCAAGAGAATTAGTAAGAAGAAAGAGTGCTTTAGAAACATCTACATTACCAGGTAAATTGGCAGATTGTAGTGAAAAAAATGCAGATTTATGCGAAGTATATATTGTTGAGGGAGATTCTGCTGGTGGTAGTGCAAAACAAGGAAGAGACAGAAAATTCCAAGCAATACTTCCTTTATGGGGAAAAATGCTTAATGTTGAAAAGTCAAGAGCAGATAAAATATATAATAATGATAAATTGCAACCAGTAATATTAGCTGTTGGCGCTGGAATTGGTGCAGATTTTGATATAACAAAAATAAGATATGGAAAAGTTATAATAATGGCTGATGCCGATGTTGATGGTGCGCATATTAGAACATTATTATTAACATTCTTCTTTAGATATATGAGGCCTTTAATAGAAAATGGAAATGTATATTTAGCTCAACCACCATTATTTAAACTTGCTAAAAAGGGTATGAAAGATATTTATTGTTATACAGATGAAGAGCTAGAAGAAAAATATAAAGAGTTAGAAGAAAAAGGTATTTCAAGAGATTCTATATCTATTCAAAGATATAAAGGTCTAGGAGAAATGAATCCAGAACAATTATGGGATACAACAATGAACCCAGAAACTAGAATATTAATAAAAGTTACAATGGATGATGCAATAAAAGCAGACCAAATATTTACAGTATTAATGGGAGATGAGGTTGCACCTAGAAGGAAATTCATTGAAGAGAATGCAAAATATGTTAAGAATCTTGATGTATAAAAAAAAGAATCCTGCGGGATTCTTTTTTCATATATTTAAATAGCTATAAATGTCGATTTTTGTATGACGAATTTCGTTGACAAATAATGGAAATGAGAGTATTATTGAACAAAGATAAGAGGTGATATATGTAAAAACAAATAATAAATCTACACAAAATTGGTTAATTGTAGAGAGTATAGATAAAAATGGAATTATAAAAATAAAAAATAAAAATATTTTTATAAAACTAATAAGAGTTCAACCAATAAATTTTAATTTAAAAACAACTTTAGAAAAAGAAGCTATTTTAAATTCATATAAGATTCTTTTAAAAACATGTAATTTTAATCTTCAAATTTTAATTCATACAAATAAAGAAGATATTTCCAAAATCGTAAGTAATGTTAAAAAGTCAAATAATGATTCAATTTCAATTATTTCTAAAAAGTATATTGAATTTTTAAACAAAATTAATTCTGAAAAGCAAACATCCACAAAAAATTATTATATTATCATAGATGAACAAAGTGAAATAGAAAATGAAAATTTAGCAAATATTTATTATATGTTAAATGAAAAATATTTTAAGATAAAAGAATGTCTTAATAAATGTGGAAATCAAGTAAAAGAATGTAAAAAAGAAGATATTATAAAGGTTTTACATTTTTTCTTAAATACTAATTATAATTTGAATAGGTAGGTGATAGAAAGAAATATTTTAAAAAAGTTTTTTATTAAAAATACAAATGAAAAACAATGTCTAGAAGAAAATTATATTTGCCCTTCATACATAAATAATGAAAATCCTAAATATTTAGAAATAGATAATATGTATTATGCAGGTTTAATGATTGTAAATTATTTAAGAGAGAATGAAGACTTAATTTTAAAAGGAATAATAGATACAGACATAAACATGAATATTTCAATATTTTATGAAAAACAAAATAAATATAAAATTTTAAAAGAACTAACTTATAATATTGGTAATGTGTCTGCAGATTTAAAAGATATAAATAATAATAGGCAAGATGTTGACATAGCACAATATACATACAATGATGCGAAATATATAAGAAAAGAAATGCAAATAAACAACCAAGATATATATTATTTATACATTTATATTAATGTTTTTGCAGAAACGATAAAAGAATTAGAATTTAATCTAAGTAAAGTTGAAGGTATATTGCAAGGTTCTGGCTTGCAAACTAGAAGAGCAAATTTTAGGCAAGAACAAATATATAAGTCGAGTTTACCATTAATGCATAATGATAAAGATTTACAACTAGCCACTAGAAGAAATATTTTGACAGAAGGACTCGTAAGTACATATCCGTTTATTTCTTCATCAATTTTTGATGAAAAAGGAGTATATATAGGCAGAAATATTCATAATAATTCAATGATTTTTATAGATAGATATAATACTCAGAAATATAAAAATCCAAATATGTGTGTATTTGGAATGTCAGGAGCTGGAAAATCATTTTATATAAAATTATTAATATTAAGATATGGAATACAAGAGATAAATCAGTACGTTATAGATCCAGATAGAGAATATGGAAATGTATGTAAAGCATTAAATGGAACATTAATAAAAATAGGACCAACTTCAAATACATATATTAATGTGTTTGATATAAGAGAAGAAAGTATAGAGAAAGATGAAAAGGGATATCTCGCTATTAAAATTGATAAACTTAAGGGATTTTTCAATTTAATATTTGGAGAAATGAATGAGGAAGAAAAATCTATTATAGAAGAAAAATTAATTAAGCTATACGAAAGTAAGAATATAAATTTTAATGATAAGAGTCTATACAAAGTAAAAAATAAAAAAGTAGTTTTTAAAGAAAGTACAGATATGCCAATATTACAAGATTTTTATGAATTACTAGGTCAAGATGAAAGAACAAAAAGATTTTATATAAAATTGTTGCCTTTTGTAAAAGGGAGTTTAAATTATTTTAATAAATATACAAATATAAAAATAAAAAACAATTTAATTATTGCAGATATTTATGAATTAGGTGAAGAAAATATAAAATATGGAATGTATATTTTTGTAGATTTATTTTGGGATTTAATTAAGAAAAATCGAAAAGAAAGAAAAGTTATTTACTTAGACGAAATCTGGAGATTAATAGGTATAACATCGAATAAAGAAGTTGCTTCGTTTATATATAAAATATTTAAAACTATTAGAAAATATGGTGGAAGTGGAGTTGCTATAACTCAAGATGTATCAGATTTATTTAGTTTAGATAATGGAACATATGGAAAAAGTATTTTAAATAATTCAAATATAAAAGTATTCTTTTGTTTGGAAGAAGAAAATATTAATATATTGGAAAAATATGCAAAGTTGTCAGAAAAAGAAAAGATAGAAATTAAATCATTTTCAAAAGGAGAATGTTTAATGTTTGTTGGAAACGAGCATATTCTAGTAAAAATAGATTCATCAGACTTCGAAAAAAATATTATAGAAAAAGGGGAGATAGATAATTAAAAAGATAATAAATATATTTGGAGCTAATGGTGTCGGAAAAAGTATAATAACACTATTATTAGCTAATATAATGGCAGAAAATAAATTTAAGGTTTTAATAATAGATTATACACAAAATATTTATACTATCTTTAATAAAAAACCAGAAAAAAATGCAATAAAAATCGAAAATATATATTTATTAAATAAATTTTATAAAACTGATAGTAATAAATATAATATAGTCATTTTTGATAATCCACAAATAAGTTTTTTGAAAAAAACAGAATTACTAAATAATTCTACAAATATATTTTTATCAGAGTGTAATTTACTAGGAATAAAAAAATTAAGTAAATTAATTGGGATTATTACAAAAGATATACGAAAAGAAAATATAAATATTATTTTTAATAAATACAATTCAAATTCATTAGATAAAGACATATTATATAATATTTTTAAATCTATAAAAATTCTAGGAAAAATAGATTATAGTAAAAAAATAGATGCAATATTAAATACGGAAAAAATAATAAATATAAAATCACTAAGAAAAGATTTATTAAAAATAAGGGATAATTTATTAAAGGAGAATAAAGTATATGGAGATAGACATACAAAACGAATTAAATAATAAAAATTTAGAAGTAGAGAAAGAACAAAAAAGTTTTTTAGAAACTACTTTAGGAGGAATCATAAATACAGGGCTAAATCTTGGAATTAAATATTTATTACCGGACTTTGTAGAAGACGAGGTAATAAAGATAAAAGATACTATACTTAATGAAGGCTTTAAAGAAGGATTAAATACAGCAATAGACGAGGCAGTAGATTTGGGTAAAAGCGCAATAGGTATTGTAACTGGAAAATTTGAAGATATTTCGCAAATGCAAAAAGCTGTAGAAACTGGAGGAATAATAGATACTATATCAAAAGGATTAGATACAGCTATTAATAAAGTAAATGAAAAAGGAAAGTTAAATGATACTATAAGTAATGTTATAAAAAAAGGTAAGAATTTAATTCTGGATAATATTAGTAGCAACATAGAAGAAATGATTGTTGAACAAGGAAATGAGATAAGTAAATTTGAAACTTCAATTAATGAATGGAAAAAAGGTTATGAAAATAAAGACTTTGATTTAATGGAAAAAGAGATGAAAAATATAAATAAATATTTAGAGAAAATAATGCCATTAGAAAATATAATTAAAGAAGCTAGATTAGTAGAAAATGTACATAACTTGATTAAAAACAATAATAAAAATTTCGAAATAAATGAAGTAGAATTAGAAGCTGCAAATGTACTGGCATAAGACAATGAAGAATAATCAAATATTTCAGAGAATTAACAAGTTTAAGTGCTCGTAGGATTACTAATTTAAAAAAATTTGGTATACATGTTAAAGCCACTTTTCTTTTAATTCCGTAAGATTTTCGAATAATTTCCTTGCATATTTTTTTCTGTTTTAGTATAATACATTGTGTAGCAGAAAGAAGAAAAGAGGTAAAGAAATGGACAACCATGATGGAAAAATAATTGAAAGAGATATCGAAAACGAGATGAAGACAGCATACATTAGTTATGCTATGAGTGTTATTGTACAAAGAGCTTTACCAGATGTAAGAGATGGTTTAAAACCAGTTCACAGAAGAATTTTATATGCAATGCACGAAGATGGGATTACGTCAGATAAACCATACAGAAAATGTGCAAATACTGTAGGATCTGTTTTAGGAAGATACCATCCACATGGAGATTCTTCAGTTTATGATGCAATGGTAAGAATGGCACAAGACTTTTCATTAAGATACATGTTAATAGATGGACATGGAAATTTTGGTTCTATAGATGGTGATGGTGCCGCAGCAATGAGGTACACGGAAGCTAGGATGTCTAAAATAGCAGAATATATGCTTACAGACATAGAGAAAAATACAGTTGACTTTATGCCAAACTATGATGATAGATTACAAGAGCCAACAGTGTTACCATCAAAAATACCACAATTATTAATTAATGGTTCATCAGGTATAGCAGTTGGAATGGCAACAAATATACCTCCACATAACTTAACAGAAGTTTGTGATGGTCTTATTAGAATAATTGAAAATCCAAATACCACAGATGAAGAGTTAATGTCAATTATTAAAGGACCGGATTTCCCAACAGGAGGAATGATTTTAGGAAAAGATGGCATAAAAGAAGCATATAGAACGGGAAAAGGAAAAATAGTTGTAAGAGCCGAAGCAGAAATCGAAGAAATGGCAAATAATAAACAAAGAATAATTGTAACATCATTGCCATATCAAGTTAATAAAGCTAGATTAATAGAAAATATATCTAAATTAGTAAGAGAAAAAAGAATAGAAGGAATATCTGAATTAAGAGATGAATCAGATAGAAATGATAGAGTTAGAATAGTAATAGAATTAAAAAGAGATGCTAGGGCTCAAGTGGTTTTAAATCAATTATATAAAAATACTCAAATGCAAGATACATTTGGAGCGATATTATTAGCATTAGTAGATGGAGAGCCAAAAATATTAACCCTAAGACAATGTTTAGATTATTATATTGACCATAGAAAAACAGTAATTTTAAGAAGAACTAAATTCGAACTAGATAAAGCTTTAGCAAGAGCACATATCTTAGAAGGTTTAAGAATCGCAATAGATAATATAGACGAAGTTATTAGTATTATTAGAAGTTCTTATGATGATGCTAAAGAAAGATTAATAGAAAGATTTGGCTTAACAGATATACAAGCTCAAGCAATACTAGATATGAGATTAAAAACATTATCTGGTTTACAAAGAGAAAAAATCGAAGAAGAATATAAACAATTAATGGAATTAATCGCACATCTAAGAGAAATCTTAAATAATGAACAACTTGTATATGACATTATTAAAGAAGATTTAGAAGAAGTTAAAACTAAATTTGGAGATGAAAGATTAACTAAAATAAAACCTGCAGAGGGAGATATAGAAGAAGAAGACTTAATAAAAGAAGAACAAACGATAGTAGCTTTAACACATTTTGGATATATCAAGAGAATGCCTGCAGATACATATAAAAGCCAACGTAGAGGTGGAAAAGGTATTACTGGCATTTCTACAAGAGCTGATGACTTTGTTACAGAAATATTTACAGCTTCTACACATGATACTATTTTATTCTTTAGTAATAAAGGTAAGTTATATAGATTACGTGGCTATGAAATTCCAGAAGCAGGAAGAACAGCAAAAGGAACAGCGATTGTTAACTTATTAAGTTTAGATCCTGGAGAAAAAATAACAGCAGTTATTCCAATTTCTAATTTCGCTGAAGGAAAATACTTGCTAATGGCTACTCAAAAAGGATTTATAAAGAAAACAGCTCTTACAGAATATAATTCAGCAAGAAAGACGGGACTTCAAGCAATTACATTAAAAGAAGAAGACGAATTAATAGCTGTAAGGTTAACAGATGGACAAGATAATGTTGTTTTAGTAACTGAAGACGGAATGAGTATTACTTTTAGTGAGCAAGATGTAAGACCAATGGGGAGAACAGCACAAGGCGTAATAGGAATTAAACTTGGAGATGGAGATAAAGTTATTGGAATGGAATCTATTATAGACGGTGCTAATGCAACATTATTGGCTATAACAGAACACGGATTTGGTAAAAGAACAGATTTAGATGAATATAGAGTACAAAATAGAGGTGGAAGAGGAGTAATAACATATAAAGTTACTCAAAAAACAGGAAAATTAGTTGGAATTAGAGTTACAGATGATTCAAATGATATAATGATGATTACAGATACAGGTACAATAATTAGAATAAGTGTTAAGGATGTAAGCGTATTAGGTAGATCAACACAAGGTGTAACTTTAATGAGAACAAATGACGGAGGAAAAGTAGTAAGCATTGAATTAGTTGAACCTGAAGAAACTAATGAAGAATAAATAATAATAGATATACAATAACATAAAAATATTTCGAAAGAGTCTAATAGAATATCTATTAGACTCTTTTTTTAATAATAGTAATGGAGATGAAATAATGAATAAAAAAATTAATCAAACAATGATGCAATATTTTGAATGGTATTTACCAGCTGATTGTGGTTTATGGAAAAAAGTTGCAAATGAAGCAAGTTATTTAGATAGTATTGGAATTACAGGAGTATGGCTACCACCAGCATATAAAGGTGAGGGAGGAAATCACGATACTGGATATGGTGTTTATGACTTATACGACTTAGGGGAGTTTGATCAAAAAGGCTCTGTAAATACTAAGTATGGTAGTAAAGATGAGTATATAAATGCAATAAAGGTATTGAAGGGAAATAACTTAGAAGTATATGCAGATATTGTTTTAAATCATAGATTAGGTGCAGATGGAACAGAAGAAGTTATGGCAATGGAGGAAGAGCCTAATAACAGAAATGTAGAAATAAACGCACCTATATTTATAGAAGCATGGACAAAATATAATTTTGATGCAAGAAATAATAAATATTCAGATTTTAAATGGAATTGGACACATTTTCATGGAGTCGACTGGGATGAAAAACAAAAAAGAAAAGGAATATTTAAATTCTATGGAAAACACTGGGATGTAGATGTTGACAAAGAAAATGGGAATTTTGATTATTTAATGGGTGCAGATGTTGATTTCAATAATGTAGATGTTATTCAGGAATTAAATAAATGGGGAGATTGGTATGTAAATACTACTAATGTTGATGGATTTAGACTAGATGCAGTAAAACATATTAGAGCAGGCTTCTATAAAGAGTGGTTAGAGAATATAAAAGAAGAATTTGCAAAAGATTTCTTTACAGTAGGAGAATACTGGAGTACTAATATTTTAGCTATAAATAATTACTTAAAAGAAGTTGACTATTCTATGAAATTATTTGATGTACCATTACATTATAATTTATTTAATGCATCAAATTCTTCCGGAAATTATGATATGAGAACTATTTTAGATAATACACTTGTAAAGGAAAATCCAGAGTATGCAGTAACATTTGTAGATAATCATGATACACAGTTAGGTCAATCTTTAAATTCTTGGATACAAGATTGGTTTAAACCATTAGCATATGCATTAATTTTATTAAGAAAAGATGGAATTCCATGTATTTTCTATGGAGATTACTATGGAATAGAACACGATAATATTCCACCAAAGAAAAAATTATTGGAGAATATGATAAAAGCAAGAAAACATTTTTCATATGGAAAACAAAGAGATTACTTTAAAAACGAAAATATAATCGGTTGGGTTAGAGAAGGAGATAGTGACCACACTGACTCTGGATTAGCTGTTGTAATGAGTGATAATGCTGGTGGATGTATTGAGATGAATATGGGAGAAAGATTGGCCAATACAGTATTTTACGATTGTACAGGCAATTTAGATGAGACAGTATATGTTGATGCAAATGGGAATGGAATTTTTTACTGTGATGGAGGAAGTGTTTCTGTTTGGATAAAGAAAGATAATATATATGACAAGAGTGAAGAAGAATAAAAACAACCAGAAAAAAAGATTCTATTTTTTTCTGGTTGCGGGTAATAGCTAAGAGACTTGATATTTCAATATTTTGAACTATCAGTCTGACGTCTATACTGACAAAAAGCATGAAAAATGCTGAGAAAAGTCGAGAAAATTTGAAAAAAATTAACAAGAGTTTTTTATTGAAATATCAACAAAAACTCTTGTTTTTATCTTTTTTTATCAAACTAAAATAAAAATAGTTTGAAATTCAATTTTTATTAAGGGGTTTCAAAAGGGATTTTATCCCTTGGTACACGACAACTTTCTCGAAGTTGGCTAGTGTGTTAGTCAACTTTTGAAATTTGTTTGAAGATAATAATATATACAAGGGCAAAGCACATGTAAGAGCAGAAATGGATGTTTCAGATTACTATTATGAGGGTAGTATACCATTTATTACAAGAACCGATAGTAATAATGGTTGTAATGGTTATGTTCAAAAAGATATGGTTGAAGATACTGAGAAAGGAAATGCATTAATAATTTGAGATACAACGTCAACATGTTTTTATCAAAAAGATGATTTTATTACTGGTGGCCATATTATAATTTTTTCTAAATTAATTAAACTAATTAATTTGTTTTTCCTTTACCAATAATATTCGACAATAATCTAGGGTTGAATTATCTTCCTATTAAAAACTAGACATTCGCAAATACTTGAATTTGTAAATTAATTTGGGAGATTCTATGGCTTTTATAGAATCTCTCAAATTAGTCTTTTGTATGAAATTAGAAAGGGCGGAAATCTAATTTCATTAAGATTGTTTGAAGTTTTTCAGTTGTAGAAAAGCTTCAAAACTTTCAAAAATACTAGGCAAATTTAAGACCTCCTTCTTTAGCATATTTATAAAATAAGTCGCTACTATTTTTAACTACTTGTTTAAAAAAATTCAATCTCTTCATCAGAATAATTACCTTCCCAAACTGTTACTTCATATGTAGGTAATTTTATTCGAACAGAGTCAAATTCATTTTTGGTAGGTCTTTCAAAATGAACATCAATGCACTCTTGAGCATTATATATATATTTGAAATATTAAAATGAAGAATTAAAAAAAGAAAATAATAAATTAAAAAATTACATTGAAAAAACTTTTGAAGTAATAAAAAATATTTTTAGTTTTCCTATTGATAAATTTAAATGTATAGTAAATAATTTTATTCAATATTTTGACAAATAAAATAGCTTGTATCCGAGGATACAAGCTATTTAAAACGATTATTTCGTTGGTTGCGGGGGGAGGACTCGAACCTCCGACCTTTGGGTTATGAGCCCAACGAGCTGCCAACTGCTCCACCCCGCGATGTGCTACAAGAATTATTATACAACTAAGGGTATCTGTTGTCAATATATATAAGTTAATTTATTTATATTATATGCAAAAATTAGTAAAATATTACATGGAATATATAAATAAAATAGGGATTTTAGGACCGTCCCCAAATCCCTATATGGAATTATATTACCAAGAGCTTCCGCCTCCGCCTCCGGAACCTCCACCAGAGAATCCTCCTCCAGAAGAGCCACCAGAACCAGAACTAGAAGGTCTAGATGTCATAGAAGTATTTACCCTAGTCATTGTGCTATTCATAAAGGTACCAAAAGAGTGAACTGAAAATGCAGTACTAGAATAATACCATGATGGTGGTTCAACTGCAATATTTTCAAATTGTTCTACCCATTTATCTGATACATCTAAAGCATAAGTGTAAGGTAAGATATTATAAAAGTATTCTGGTTCTTTTTCAACCATTGCTTCTAGTTGGTCTTTTTCTGCTGTTTCTAAGAAACGCTTGAATCCTTTGATTTTTCCTAAAATTTCTAACCCAAAAGGAGTTCTTTTTAATATAATTTTTCTAAATACATAAAGAACTATTATACATAAAATTCCTATAAAATATGTAATAGCGGAAATTGAAGTTGAAAATATAATTGGAAGTATCATAAAAAGAGGTATTCCGCCAAATAATAATCCCCAAATAACGATAAATATCTTTGTTGATATAGGACCACTTGATGTTAATATTGATATCATAAGTGAAAAACCAATTCCAGGGAATATTAGGGCAACAGGAAGTTCACTTAGCATTCCAGTATCATAAAAAGGTTTTACAGTTATTAGTATAAATATTATGAGCATCATAGGAATAATAAAACCTCTTAATTGTAAAGATTTTTTGTCAAAAATTTTAGTTTTATTTTCTTTCTTATTTAAAAGTTTCTTTATACGATTTACTGTTATATAAAAACGATTAGTTAAATCTGAAGATGTAACAGAAGATCTTGTTCTAAATAGACCATCAAAGAAAAGTTTTTCTATTTCATTTGTTCCATCGTATTCTTTCAATTTATATATTGTAAAATCTTTTGTGCTTGCAAATAATGCCTTATTCTCGGTTTCTTTTATTGATAAATAGCCCTTACTTGCTAGATAAATTAGTAGTGAAACTATAGCTTTATCATCTGTTTCACCTTTATATAAAAAAGCAAGTTCAGCTGAATTGTAACCTTCTGGAGGATAGAACTCTACAGTTTCTATAACAGGCTTATCTCTGCCGAATAATAACCATAGAATAAATGCAATAAACACAATAAATAAACATATACCTATAATGATATAATAATCGGTTTTATTATCACGAGCTCCAACAAAGTAGTTGTCAGGTAAAGTAAGCCTAACAGTAAGACCATTCCCTGCAGGTAATGTATCTGTATAAATACCACTGATTGTATTATCATTTACGGAGTAAAAGATACTTTCATTGTTGGTATATCCATATCCACCAGAAGAAAAGCCTAATGCAGAAGCATCAAATTCTTTTGGCATTGTTATAGAAAAGCTAATATTAGAAATACTGGTATCCCATTCTGTTCCAACTAAATTATAATAAAATTCATCGGCATCTTTTACGGGGTCTGCACCTATATCATATGTATATTTAATTACATATTTTTGTAGCCCAGTTACATAAGTATCTTGATTTCCTATTTTTATAGCCAAATTACCATTACTATTACTTTTTGAATATTCATTATTTACTTGTAAATTTGTAATTTTGACACGATTAGTAGATGTAGAACCATCTAATCTTTCAATAGTATTTTTTAGAGGAATAGTTCTAATTATTCCATGTTTTCTCGTATAAAAATTAGCGGTAATTGTTTCTGTAATATCAAATGTATTATTTTCATTTACTTTTACGTTAATATCATAAGAATTTATTACATAATCTGTAACAGCATATGAATTATTAGGTAAAAAAGAAATTAATATAAATGATAAAATAAAAAGTATAACTCCAATAATTTTTTTAGTCATTTAAATTCACCCCAACATTATTTTTTTCTTCTGCATTTGCCTCAAACATTTTAAATTCTTTGAATCTGAATAATTTAGCTAGAATATTATTTGGAAACATTTGAATTTTATTATTAAAATTTCGCACAGTACCATTATAATACTTTCTACTATTTGCAATTTCATCTTCTATACTTATTAAATTATTACTTAAATTAGTATATAATTCATTTGCTTTTAATTCTGGATAATTTTCTGAAACTGCAAAGATATTTGATAAACATTTAGACAATTCTTCATTTATATCAATTTTATTATCCATAGTTAATTCATCATAACTAGAACTTCGTAAAGAAGTAATTTTAGTTAGAGTTTCTTTTTCATATTTAGAATAACTTTTTACAACTTCTATTAAATTAGGAATAATATCCCATCTCTTTTTTAAATAAATATCCATCGTAGAAAAAGCTTCTTTAATTAAATTTCTTGAATTAATAAAAGAATTATAAGTTATTAAGATATATATTAAAAGTATTACTATAATTCCTATAATAATGTAGATATACAAAATATCACCTCCTATTTTCATATATATTATGACATTAAGTGAGGTAAACAGCAATAAAAAATCAAAAATTATTTTGTGATTTGAATTTGTATATTTGTGTTTGTATCTATAAATACATCTGAATTAATATATGTATTTACGGTATGAGTATTGGGAAGATTATATTTATTAGGAAGTGATTTAGAAGAATTTTTAGTATATAAATTGGAATTTTGATAAATATTTTCTACTAATAAAATATTTACAGTTAAAAAATTATATTCAACAATATTAGAATATTTAGCAATAGAATTAATTGAATTAAATGCTATGAAAAATAAAATAAGAAAAATGACTTTTTTCATAAAAACTCCTTTTATTAATATTTAATGATTATACTGTTCATATATAATTTTTAATTTAAAGTTAGTTGAGATTGAAGCATTAAAATTACCAGTATAGTTAATGATTATAGTAAAAATATGTTCTTCTTTAGTTAAATTATTTAATAAATATTTTTCTGACATGAAATTTGATAAGGTAATTTCTGTATTATCCATATAACATGATATAGAAAAATCAGGAGTTAGATTTTCTAAATGAAAGTAATAATAGAATGGAATATCAGAAATAATATTATCTTTAAAATTAGATATCTTAAAAGAGTACCTAGCAACAGTATTAATATTGTCTAAAATTACAGCTTCATTAAATGAAATATTAAAGATTGGTTCAGCAATATTAGAATAAATGTATACGTTTTGAGTTTTAGAGTAATTATTATGAATAATTACTGAAGCTAATAAAAAAACTATAGCAAATAAAAATAAAATTTTTTTCAAGACTAATTCCTTTCGAAAAATATTTGAAGATTTAAAGAGAGAGTAGAATTATAAAAAGTATCTGTATTATTAACTGGCCATTCCCAGAAAAAAGATATAATATCCACAGTATTTGTATTAGCTGTGTATAAACAAGAGTTATTTTGCGAAATATCCACAAGTGAATTATTAATATAGATATTCAAATTTGCTGGAATATTAGAATGTGAACTTAGAATTTTAAAATTAATATTTTTAGTGGATTTAACTATTAGAGAAAAGAAACCATATGAACCGTGGTATAAGTTTATTATTATATAGACTATTGGGATTAGCAGTTGAAATTAAGTTAATATTTATAGAACTTTGGGATAAAGTAAAATGATAAATGTAAAATATTAAAAATACGAATAAAATAAAAAATAGTAAAAATTTTTTCATGAAATCTCCTAAAAAAGCTTGAATTAAGTAAAAAAATTATAATAAAAAATGTTAGCCTTGTCAATAATAAAAAATATAATAATTGTAAATAATAATGATATATGATAGAATTACCATGAAAATTTAACAAAAGATAGGAGGGGAGAAAATGATTTATACAGTTACATTTAACCCAGCACTAGACTACATTTTAGAACTAGATAAATTGGAAATTGGAAAAATACAAAAGTCTAAAACGGAATTAATACTTCCGGGAGGAAAAGGGATAAATGTTTCTACAGTATTAACTAATTTAGAGATTGATAATATCGCATTAGGATATAAAGCAGGATTTGTAGGAGCAGAGCTAGAAAGATTATTAAGAAATATGAATGTAAAGACCGATTTTATAGACTTAGAAGAAGGAAATTCGAGAATAAATGTAAAAATTTCGGGAGAAGAAGAGACAGCGATAAATACTAATGGACCACAGATAAGTGAAAATAAGATTTTAGAGTTATTAGAGAAACTAAAAACTCTAAATGAGAATGACTATTTGGTTTTATCTGGTAGTATACCAAGCTCAATTAAAGATGATATATATGAAAAAATATGTAGCATTGTAAAAAAACAAAATGTAAAAATAGTTGTAGATGCAACCAAAAACTTATTAGTACAAGCTTTAAAATACAATCCATTTTTAATTAAGCCAAATAATGAAGAATTAGGGGAAATTTTTGGTGTAGAAATACATACTAAAGAAGATGCCTATGTATATGGGAAGAAATTAAAAGAAATGGGAGCGCAAAATGTACTAGTTTCGATGGGTAAAATTGGTGCAGCATTAATTGATGAAGCAGGTCAAGAATATTTCATAAAATCTCCAGAAGGAAAAAGAGTAAATACAGTTGGTTCGGGAGATTCTATGGTAGCAGGATTTATAGCAGGATTTTTAAAATATAATAATTACAATGATGCCTTAAGAATGGGAGTTTCAGCAGGATCAGCTAGTGCTTTATCAAAATATTTAGCAACTAAAGAAGAAGTATACAATTTATTTAATAATATTTAACAAAGGAGGAAGAAAATGAGAATTACAGATTTATTAAGCAAAGATGGAATCGAGCTTAATGTAAATGCAAAAGATAAAAATGATATAATTAACAAGATGACAAAATTAATGCTAAAAACAGGAAGAATCACTGATTTAAATGCATACACTGAACTTGTATTAAAAAGAGAAGAAGAAGGAAGTACTGGTGTTGGAGAAGGAATTGCAATCCCACATGGTAAAGGTGATTGTGTAACTGAACCTGGTTTAGTAGCAATGGTAGTGCCAAATGGAGTCGAATATGATGCGCTAGATGGTAAGCCAGTTAATCTATTATTTATGATAGCTGCTCCAAATACTAGTGATAATGTACATCTAGATGTGTTAAGTAGATTATCTACAATGTTAATGGATACAGAATTTAAAAATAAATTAATTTCAGCTAAAAGCAAAGAAGAATTTTTAAATATAATAAATGAAACAGAAAATGAGAAATTTAAAGAAGAAACAAAACAAGAGCAAGGTTATGAAATATTAGGAATAACAGCTTGCCCTACAGGAATTGCACATACTTATATGGCTGCAGAAGCTTTAGAAAATGCAGGTAAAGAAGTAGGACATCTTGTAAAAATAGAAACACAAGGACAATCTGGAGTTAAAAATAAACTAACAAAAGAAGAAATAAAAAATGCAAAAGCAATAATAATTGCAGCAGATATAGATATTGACTTATCAAGATTTAAAGGTAAGAAGATTTTAAAAGCAAAAGTTGCAGATGGAATTCATAAACCAAAAGAGTTAATAGAAAAAGCTTTGACAGATAAAAACATTCCAGTTTATCAAGGAAACGGAAAAGATGATTCAGAATATGAAAACTCAGATGGTGTAGGAAGCAGAATATATAGACATTTAATGAATGGTGTAACACATATGTTACCATTTGTAGTTGGTGGAGGTATACTAATTGCAATAGCATTTTTATTAGATGATTATTCTATTGATCCATCTAACTTTGGTATGAATACGCCTATTGCTGCTTTCTTTAAAACAATTGGTGGTATTGCTTTTGATTTCATGTTATGTATTTTGTCTGGATATATAGCAATGAGTATAGCAGATAGGCCGGGGTTAGCAGTAGGCTTCGTAGGAGGAGCTGTTGCAAAAGCTGGTACAACATTTGCATCATTAACAAATCCAGATGTAACTTTGGTAAGCTCTGGATTTCTAGGGGCATTAATTGCAGGTTTTATTGGTGGATATGTAGTTCTTTTATTAAGAAAAGTATTTTCATTCTTACCAAAGAGCTTAGAGAGTGTAAAACCAATATTAATTTATCCTGTTGGTGGTATTCTTTTAATAGGACTAATAATGCTTGCTATTAACCCTGTAGTTGGAGCAATTAATACAGCATTAAATAATTTCTTATCATCAATGCAAGGAGCAAATAAAATAATATTAGGAGCTATTTTAGGAGGAATGATGTCTGTTGACTTAGGAGGACCAGTTAACAAAGCATCATATACATTTGGAACAGGAATGCTTGCAGAAGGACATTATGATATTATGGCTGCAGTTATGGCTGGTGGTATGGTAGCACCACTTGCAATTGCATTACTTGCAACATTCTTCCCTAAAAAATTACCAAAGAAAGATAGACAATCTGCTCTATTAAACTACATTATGGGATTCTCTTTTATATCAGAAGGTGCAATACCATTTGCTTCAGCAGATCCAATTCGTGTAATTGTTTCTTGCGTAATAGGTTCAGCAGTTTCAGGAGCTTTATCAATGTTATTTAATTGTACATTAATGGCTCCACATGGAGGAATATTTGTTTTACCAGTTGTAGGAAATGCAGCATTATATTTATTATCAATAGTTATAGGTTCTTTTGTGGCTATGTTTATATTAGCAGCATTAAAGAAAAATGTTTGGAGTAAAGGAGATGAAGTAAAAAATGCTAAGTAAAACTTTTACATTAGAAAGTGAAACAGGTTTACATGCAAGACCTGCTACAGAACTTGCCAAAATAGCTATGAAATATCCATGTGATGTTAAATTAATAGCTAATGGCAAAACTGTAAATGCAAAATCTCCATTAATGATTATGTCAGCAGGAATAAAACAAAAAACAGATGTTGAAGTACAATGTGATGGAGAAAAAGAAGAAGAAGCAATGAAAGAAATAGAAGAAGCTTTTAAAAATAATTTTGGAGAATAATAAACAAAAGAGGAGATAAATATGGTAAAAGGTAAAGGTGTATCAAAGGGTATTGGGATTGGACATACAAAAGTATTAAAAAATGAAGAAGTAAAACTTACAGATTTCAAAGTCGAAAATAAAGAAAATGAATTAAAATATTTTAAAAAATGTCTAAGTGATGTAATAGAAGATACTAAGAAAGTTGTAGAAAAACTTTCCGGAACAGAAGCTGATATTATGAATGCTTATTTAATGATATTACAGGACCCTACACTAACTGAGGAAACAGAAAGACTAATACAGGAAGATGGATATAATGCAGGATATGCGGTAAAAGTAGGCTTTGAAACTGTTGAAGAAGTTTTTAAGAATATGGATGACGAATATATGTCTGCAAGAGCATCTGATATAGAAGACATGAAAAATAAAGTTGTAAATAAAATTATTGATAAAGCTGAATTAGATTTAACTAATTTACCAGAAAACACAATTTTAGTTGGAAAAGACTTATCTACATCAGATACTGCTAAATTAAAGTTAAATTCTGTTGCAGGAATCATAATAGAAAATGGTAGCGAAAATTCTCATGTTTCTATTATGGCTAGAACTCATGAGATTCCTGCAATAGTTGGAGCTAAAGGAGCTTTAGATAGTATAAATGATGATATTTATATTGCAATAAATGGAGCAACAGGGGAAATATTTTTAGAGCCAACAGAAGAAGAAATTGCTAAATTAGAAAAAATCCAAAATGAGTTAAAGGACGAAAAAGGAAGTTTAGCGAAATTTAGGAATAAGAAGAGCATTACTAAAGATGGATATAAAACAGAAGTAGTGGCTAATATAGGAACTCCTAAGGATATGGATGCAGTTATCGAAAATGGTGCAGAGGGAGTAGGTTTATTTAGAAGCGAATTTTTATATATGGATTCTGATACTATGCCAACAGAAGAAGAACAATTTGAAGCATATAAAGAGGTGCTAGAAAAATCAGAAGGTAAAAGAGTTATAGTTCGCACATTGGATATTGGTGGAGATAAAGATTTAAAATACTTAAATTTGGAAAAAGAAGACAATCCATTTTTAGGATATAGAGCAATTAGAATTTGTTTACGAGAGCCAGAGATATTTAAAGTTCAATTAAGAGCTTTATATAGAGCGAGCATTTATGGAAAACTTGCAATTATGCTTCCTATGATTTCTTCTGTAGATGAATTAAGAAGTGCAAAAGCTATAATAAATGAAGTTAAAGAAGAATTAAAATCAAAAAATATAAAATTTGATAAGAATGTAAAAGTTGGAATAATGATAGAAATTCCATCAGCTGCAATTATGGCAGAAGAATTAGCTAAAGAATGTGATTTCTTTAGTATAGGTACAAATGATTTAATTCAATATACAGTTGCAGTTGAGAGAGGCAATGAAAAAATATCGAATTTATATACTAAATTTCATCCAGCAGTTATACGTTTAATAAAGATGGCAATTGATGGAGCTCATAAATCTAAGATATTCTGCGGAATGTGCGGAGAAGCAGCTGCTGATGAAAGATTTATACCTCTTTTAGTTGGATTAGGATTAGATGAGTTTTCTATGAATCCTACCAAAATATTAAATTCTAGAAAGATGATTAGAAATTTAAATCACAAAGAATGTAAGAAATTAGTTCAAGAGATTTTAAGGATGTCATCTGCTAGTGAAATTAAAGCGAGATTAGAAGAATATAAAGACAATTTAAGTATGTAAAAAAATAAATAGTTTATAAACAGTGGAAAACTAATTAAAAATATATTAGTTTTCCACTGTTATTATGTAGAAAAATTACAGACAATAAATAAAACAATATAAGATAATTATTATTTAACTAATAGAGAAAAATATAAATTCTTAATTAAAAATGTACAAAAAACTGGAAAAAAGTAAAATGTAATAAAAAAATAATATAAAAACTCTAAAAATAGCATCCGTACAGAGATAGAGAAATGTGACAATAATATGACACATTCCTCTATTTACTTACTACAACCCATAATTTATAATGCCTTCAAAGAAAAATAATGAAGGTGGAAAAAATGGAAAAAGTACTTGTAAAAGATAGTGCAATAGCTGAAATGCTTGGCGCTGTACACACACACACACACACACACACACACACACACACATGTATTTTAAATAATGATAAAAGAGCAGGATTAAATACTGCTCTAAAAGTGATGGATAAAAAGGAAAACCAAGTCTAATATGGGTATTGGTTTTCCTTTTTTTGCGTGCCAAAAACTTTTTCTTTAGAATATAACACAAAGAAGGAAGGAGCGAAAAAATGAAAAAGAGTAAAAAAGAGAGCAAAACATTAAAAAGTACTACAAAGCAAACTACTAAAAAACAAGAAAAAAGTAAAAATAAGACAAAAAGAACATTAAATAAGAAAATAGTAATACCAATTTCTATAGTACTAATAGTTATATTACTAACAACATTAATAATATATGCATTTGTAGGCAGGGAAAAAAATACAGAATTACAAGCTACAAAGTTATCAGCAAATGCAATAAATTTAGAGAATAATGAATATATGCATGTAGAAGAGGACGCAAGTGGAGATAAAGTACCAGTACCAAATGGATATGTAGGAAGTAGTGTAGAAGGAGAAAATGAAATAGATACAGGATATGTAATATACGAAGGAGAAGAAGAAGTAACAGACAGCAATGTAGCAGATGCACAAAAGAATAGAAACCAATATGTATGGGTGCCAGTACCAGATATAAGTAAATTCTATGGAACAGATGCCAATGGAAAAAAATGGGGGAAAATATATACATTTTCATCAAGTACGAGTAGTGGTTATGATGAGATAACGGGGACACAACCATATAATTGGAGCGAAAGCAATGGGGTAATGACAATAAGTAGTAAAACAAATTATAGAGAGCCAGACGTAGTAGCAAAATATAGTAGTACAGGTTATGATATGGATTCAAGATTAAAAACATTAGGAATAGGAGCCAAAACAACCCATGAATTTTTAAATCAGCTAGAAAAAGAATTTAATAATATGATAGTAAGTGTAGAAAAGTATGGAGGATTCTATATAGGAAGATATGAAACAGGAAATATAAACCAAGAAACACCAGTAGTACAAAAAGGAAATACAAATATAAGTAGTCAAACATGGTACAACATGTATAAAAGATGTAAAAATATTAAAGGAGACAATACAAATGTAGAAACAGGAATGATATGGGGAAACCAATGGGATAGAACGTTGATGTGGTTAATAGAAACAGGAAGTAAAACAAAAGAGCAAATAGCAGATGACTCAACAAGTTGGGGAAACTATAACAATGCGACATTTGAATATGTAAATAGTAGTGGAAGCACAGTAACGAAAAACGAAAATAGTGGTACAAAAATCCCAACAGGAAATACAGAATATACAAAGGCAAATAACATATATGACTTAGCCGGAAACGTATATGACTGGACAATGGAGGCCAACAGTACCAACAACAGGGTGTGTAGGGGTGGCTATTACGGCAACGATGGCGACTACAGTCCAGCAGACTATCGTTACAGCAGCTATCCGACTAATAGTAGCTACTATTATGGTTGTCGTTCCGCACTTTACATAAAGTAATACTGAACCCTGGTAGCGATGCACTATAACAAGTAAAGAACGTTAAATAATAGAGAATTAATAATTTGTGTTTATGTGGAGGAAAATAAAATATGAAATTCGTCCAAGAAATAGAAAAATTACAAAAAGAAAATGAAGGGTCAATAATAATAGCCAAAAATGGAATATTTTTTGTAGCAATAGGAAAAGATGCAATAATTTTAAATGAAGAATTAGGCTTAAAACTAACTTGTATGCGAAAAGAACTATGCAAAGTAGGATTTTTAGTAAAAAATGTAGAGAAATATATAGAAAAGTTAGAGAAACTAGGTTATTCATTTATTTTATATGTAAAAAACGAAAAAGATGAATTAGAAGAAATATATAGATACAAAGGTAAAAATACCGAGGAAACCAAAAGCTGTTTAGAATGCACAAGTTGTGCAAACAGAAAAGAACAGGAAGAAGATATATTAGAAAGAGTGAGAAATCTTGGAAAAGCTAAACAAAAAAGAAAATGAATTAACATTAATTCCAAAAGCCGAAAGATATATTGAATATATGCTAGAAGTAATATTAAAAATTCCAAGAACAGAAAAATTTAGTATAGGAACAGAATACAAGAATTCTATGTATAAGATGCTAGAAAGCATAATGTACTTAAGCAAAATAGAAATAAAAGATAGATTTAAAAGTATCAATAAAATTGATGCAGACTTAAGTGTTCAAAGAATTTTGTTAAGAATCATGTATAAAAATGCCTGGATAGATAAGAAAAAATTCGAATATGCCATGAGCCTAATATATGAAATGGGAAAAATAATAGGAGGCTTAGTAAAATACTATGGCAAAAACAATAAGACATGAATTTGATAAATATTTAACTTATGACAATCTTATGAAAGCACATTTACTTTCTAGAAAAGGAAAAAACTATAAAAAAGAAGTAATTTTATTTAATCTAAAACAAGAAGAATATATCAGATGGTTATATGAACAGCTAAAAAACGGAACTTATAAACATGGCGGATATAGAGTTTTTTATATCCAGTATCCCAAAAGAAGAAAAATAGAAGCTTCACGATATATGGATAGAATTGTACATAGATGGATAGTAGATAGTTTCTTAAATAGATACTTTGTAAATCAATTTATAAATACATCATATGCGTGTATAAAAAATAGAGGAATGCATAAAGCGTCTATAGACGTACAAAATACAATGAAACATTGTAAAAGAATATGGCAAAATTACTATATTTTAAAAATGGATATTCGAAAATATTTTCAGAATATAGATAAAGATATTTTAATGAATATTTTAAAAAGAAAAGTAAAAGAAGAAAAACTAGTAAAACTATTAGAAAAAATAGTGTATTCAAATTCAGGTAAAAAAGGACTTCCAATAGGTAATTATACCTCGCAAATATTTGCAAATATATACTTAAATGAAATAGACCAATATATAAAGCACGAGCTTAAGGTAAAATACTATTTTAGATATATGGATGATTCGATTTTATTTGTAAAAACAAAGAAAGAAGCCATTGAACTTTTAGAAAAAATTAAAAATTATTTAAAAATAAAATTGGAATTAGAATTAAACGACAAAACCCAAATATTTAAAAGTAATCAAGGAGTAAATTTTTGTGGATACAAGATAAATGAATATCGTTTAAAGCTACGCGACAGAGGTAAAAAAGCTATTAAACAAAAAGTTAGATATTTAAAAGAAGAAGTACAAAAGGGCAATATGAGTAGTAAAGAAGCAAGTAGGTTTATATGTGGACATTTAGGTTATATGAAATATGCAAATACAAGGAATTTGGAAGAAAAACTTTTTTATATAAATTAGGGATAGACCAAAAGGCCAACAGTACCAACAACAGGGTGTATAGGGGTGGCAATTACAACAACAATGGCGACAACAATCCAGCAGACAATCGTAACAACAACAATCCGACTAATAGTAACAACAATTATGGTTGTCGTTCCGCACTCTAATATCAATCCAGATGGCTAGTTTTAAGGAAGTAGTCCAGTGAAATATTAGATATTAAAGAGGTTTATTCCTTCCTATTTTAGGTAAATATGAATCATTAAAATACATACCGGTAGGTATGACGAAAGTATGTATTTTAAGCCCTTTCCTAAGATATTAGGAAAACGTCTTAATTATTTATTGGTTGATAAATATGCTAAGAATTTTAACAGCATAATTATGAATGAATGTTTTTTATTAATTAAAAGGATAAGTGATATAAATTTTAAATTTGTAATAAATTGCAAAGAAAAATCAAAAGTAGTATTTAAAGCAAAATTGTTAAACAATTCGGAAATAGAGGTGTTTGCGTATGATAACATAGCAGATTATATATATCAAAAAAATTTAGAAATATTTTTCTTAAGAGGAAAACTACGAGAAAATATGCAAGTTGAAATTATAGAAATATATGATTTTAAATTTTTAGATTAATAAAATGGTTTGACACATAAAAAATAAGAAAATGTAAAAAAGACATTAAATAAGTCGTAATTTGTATACCCGTAATAAAGGTTAACAATGTCGTTGTAATGTAGAAAATACAGCCATTTACAGGTTATATATATATAAATAAAATAAATATATATAATATAAATTCTTGAAGGAGAAATGAAAATGGCTGAGAAAACAAGAAAGAAAATAAGTAGAAAAATGGTATGCATAATTTGCGGAATATTAGCAGTTATAGTAATTTTAACAAGTTTAATTTTTGCATTTTCTAAAAAAGAATCTAATGAAGTGTTACAAGCTACAAAATCAACTGCAAATGCAGTAAATTTGGAAAATAATGATCATATGCATGTAGAAGAAGACGCAAGTGGAGATAAAGTACCAGTACCAAACGGATATGTAGGAAGTAGTGCATCAGGAGAAAATGAAATAGATACAGGGTATGTAATATACGAAGGGGAAGAAGCAGTAACAGACAGTAATGTAGCAGATGCTCAAAAGAGTAGAAACCAATATGTGTGGGTGCCAGTACCAGATATAAGTAAATTTTATGGAACAGATGCAAATGGAAAGAAATGGGGAAAACTATATAGTATTCAAAATCCACTGAATTGGGAAGAATTTGATGGAATAATGTCAATAAATAGTAAACGTACATCATTTAGAGAACCAGATATTGTTGCTAGTGATTCAGATAGTACAGGATATGATATGGATTCAGAGTTAAAGAATTTAGGTTTGGGAGCTACAACAACTCATGAGTTTTTAAATCAATTAGAGCAAGAGTTTAATAATATGATAGCAAGTGTAGAAAAATATGGTGGATTCTATATAGGAAGATACGAAACAGGAAATTTTAAAAAAGAAATTTCTGTGGTAAGAAAGGGAAATACCGAGACGGGTGTTCAAAATTGGTATGACGTTTACATCAAATGCAAAACGTTAAAAGGTAATAATACAAATATAGAAACAGGTTTAATATGGGGGAATCAATGGGATAGAACCTTAATGTGGTTAATAGAAACAGGAAATAAAACAGAACTTCAAATGAGCAACTCAGTAAGTTGGGGGAATTATTATGATTCCGAATTTGAATATATAGATAAGTATGGAACCAAAACAACTAAAGCTAAAAATCATGCTAAAGAGATACCAACAGGAAATTCTGAATACACAAAAGCGAACAACATATATGATTTAGCAGGAAACACAAGAGAATGGACAATGGAAACAAGAGGTCTTGAAATGAGAGCAATTAGAGGGGGAGATTGCTATGTATACGGAAGGGCTTTTTCAGTAAGTAATCGTGAAGAAGATTATCGTCCAACCGTAAGCGGAGCAGGATGCCATGCTATGTTATATATTAAGTAATGCTTAAAAAATCAGAAACATAAAACTAACACACAAAAACCTTAATTTTAGGAGGCAGAAAAATGAAAGGGAAACGAACGAAAAAGATAACATTATCAATTAGTGCATTAGCAGTAGTAACAGCGATAATAACAGTAGTTGCACTGCTGGTTAATACACAAAACCAAAAAGCTAAATTATTAGCAGACCCAGAAATACAAAAAAGCATGGAATATGAACAAGTACAAGAAGGTGACGAAAAGGTACCAAATACAGACTATGTTCAATTTGATGCGTTCTTTTTGCGTGACTTAGACGGAGATGGGTATGCAGAACAAGTACGTGGAATGTGTAGGGATATAAATAAAACAGATACACTATACATGAACCTAAATGTACTAACAAATGGTAAATTAGTAGATGGAAAAATAACTATAAAAACATCTAATATGAACCTATCTACAGCAATAGTAGAAGATAATGTTATAAAACAAAACTATATATCTAATAATACAACAGAAATCGCATTAAAAGATATAAATAACGGAACACAAAAATTAATATATGGTACAGTAAATGCCTCAAATTTTGGAAATGATACAAATAAATATAGCCAAGTAAACAGTGTAGTACTTACTGGTAAACATATAGCAGATGACGGAACCGAAACACAAATAAGTAAAAAAGTAGATTTTAATGTGGACTGGTATGGAAGTGTTACAGCAAGTATCTCTAACTACACAGGTACGCAAAATATAGAAGAAATAACAGACGAAAATAAAGAAAATATAACATTAAACTTTAGTGTAACAACAAGAGAAACAACAGATGATTTAATACTAAAAAAAGCAGTTTTAGAAGGAACAATACCAACAGTAAATGGATATAAACCAACAAGTGTAGAATTAACTTCTAGTGATGTAAATTTTGAATATGACGAAGAAACAGGAAACTTCACAATTACAAGAGAAGCCTCTATAAACGAAGCAGGAATAGTTACAAAAACAGTATCAGACTATAATACATTTAATTTTAAAGTAACATATCCATATGAACTATACGAAAGCTTAACAGGAGATACATTAAGTTTAATAGTTCCAGTAAAAGCATATTATGAAGGATTTAACAATCCAAATGACGAATTTCAAAATCCAATACAATCAAACATAGCAGAAAGAAATATAACATTCCTATGGAGAAAGCCAGAAGGAAGTGTAGCTAGATTTGATGTAACAATCGGAAAATACAGAGGATATGATGGAAACTACATAATATCTAAAGAAGAACCATTAAAAATATATAATGGAACAGCAGAAGAAACAGAAGATTTATACGAAGTAAGATGGTATGCATACACAGGTGATCAAATAAATGTAGACTCTATCCAAATGAAAGAAAATAGCACACCATATACAGATAGATTTTTAAATACAGAAAGTACATATTTTAATATGTCTGATTATACAAAAAATACAGGTATATATTTCTCAAATATAGAAAATACATTAGGCGAAGATGGATACATAAAAGTTATAAATGATGAAACAGGAGAAGAGATACATACATTTACAAAAGAAGATTGGAATAATTATAGTAGCTCATCACCATATATGTATGCAGAACCAGTAAAACATATAAGAATAGAAACAAGTAAAGCAAATAAAAATGCTAGTTTCTATGTATATAATATTAAAGAGATAGATGATAATGTTTTAACAGCAACATTTACAAAAGAAGAATTTGATAAATTAGAATATGTATATACATATTTAACGGGAAATGTAAAAACAGAAGGAAGCGCAGAATATACAAAAATAAATGATGATACTGCAAATGCTCGTTACGAAGAACCAATATCAGTTGCAAGCATTACAGTAAATAGAGATACAATAGGAACTCAAAATACAGAAAAAGATATAGATTTAAAAATTACTACACGTAATGATTATTACAACATGAAAGGTTGGACAAATGGTAGATTTTTAGTAGAATTACCAGAAGAAATATTAGATGTAGAAATAAATAGTGTAAATATTTCTAACTCTAGCGTAAAACTATTAGCATATGAAATAATAGAAAAAGACGGAAAGAAATTTATTAAAATAGAAACAGAAAACGAAAACGAAGCAAATTATACAATTACAATTAATACAAATTTAACAGCAGATCCAAGATCTGTAACACAATCAAAAAGTGTAAAACTATATGCATATAACGAATTCTGCAATAATTATAAAAATACAACAGCAGATATATATGATGTAGATGGTGACGAAAATTTAACAGAAAACGTTAATTACTCAACAGATACATTAAATATAGTAGCACCAAGTTCACTTTTAACAAATCAACAAGCTACAAATTATAATGAAGCAGGCGAAACAGCAGTTGCACCACAAATTGCAACAATAGACAAAACAGAAGCGGATACAGCTACAGTAAATGTAAGTGTAACAAATAATTATTCTGGAACAATAAGCGAAGTTAGTATATTAGGAAAAATTCCATTCGAAGGAAATACATTCTCTATAAATGGAACAGATTTAGGTTCAAACTATACTACACAAATGGTAGATGGGGGAATAACAGTACCAGAAGATATGCAAGATAAATTTACAGTATATTATTCAGAAAAAGAAAATCCAACAACAGACTTAAATGATGGCGAAAATGGTTGGACAACTACACCAGACTTTTCTAAAGTAAAAACATATCTAATTGATTTAGGCGATTATGTACTAAATGTAAAAGAAAATAGAGTATTTACATATCAAATAAAAGTACCAAGTACAGTAAGCTATAATGATGTTTCATATAGTGCACACGCAGTATATTTCTGCCTAGATACAGCAGAAGGAAAATTTAAAACACAAACAGAAACAACAAAACTAGGATTTAGAATAGAAAGAAAATATCATTTCAATATGCAAAAGGTAAAAGAAGATACTACAGTACCTGTACAAGGAGCAACATTTAGTATAACAGCAGAAGGTGAGGACGAAACAAAACTAGGAACAACAAATAATTCTGGAACATTTACAATTCAAAATTTATTTGTTGATAAAACATATATATTAAAAGAAATTCGTACACCAGGTTCATACGAAAAGAACGAAACAGAAGTTAAATTCAAAGTAACAGTACAAGATGATAAGTTAGTATTACAAATTCTAGAAGGTCAAGATTCTTTAAAAGAATATAGCATTACACAAGCAACAACAGACTCTAGAGGAATACTAAACTTTAAAGTAGAAAATACACCAAAATATAAAGTAATTTTAACAAAGAAAGATAATACAGATGGAAGTCTTTTAGCAGGAGTAAAATATAAGCTAGAGGGAGAAGGACTAGGAAATGGTATTACAGTTGCAACAAATAAAGAAGGAACTTTAACATTAACAGGACTTTCTCATGATGTAGAATATACATTAACAGAAACAGAGGCTAAAGATTACTATGTAAACGAAACACCAGTTAAATTTAAAGTTGTAAATAATTCTGGAAAATTAGAGTTTGTTGTTACAAGTGGAAGCTTTAATAGCAATTCACAAGTTACAACAGGAACAGGTGTAACAGGGTTAGATGCACAAGACACTGTAACAGCAGAACTTACAAACGAGAAAATACCTACATATCAAGTTTCTGTAAAGAAATTTGCAAAAGAAGAAGACACAACATTAAAAGGTGCACAATATAAAATAACAGGAGAAGGAATTGACGAGAAAGGAGCAACATATACAACAGATGAGACAGGAGTTCTTACAATTCCAAATCTTTACGAATATGTAGAAGGAAAGAACATTACAGGAGTATATACACTTCAAGAAATTACTCCACCAGAAGGATATGCACTAGATTCTAGAGAACTACAATTTAGAGTAAAAAGAAATACAGAAGGAGCTTTAGAATTAGAGGTATTAGGAGACAATTTCTTACGCAATAGTAGTGTTCAAGATAATACAATAAACTTAGAATTTGAAGATGAACCATTATTTAAAATAACCAAAATAGATGGGGTAACAAAACTTCCAATTCAAAATGCTAAATTTGTTATAAAAGAAATAGATGAAAATTATAATGAATTAGGATTTGCAAAAGATATTAATGGAAATGTTGTAGGAACATTAGAAGAAAATGTTGGAGCAGGTAGTATTACATTCCCATTAGATGAAGAAACATATCCATGGTCTAAGTTAGAAGATGGAACATATCAAAGTGGAATCTCTGGACTAACAAGCAAAACAAGTACAATGACATCAAAAGAATTTACACTAGAGAAAGATGGAAATATTAGCTTTGAATGGGCAGTATCTTCAGAAAGTGCAAGTTATGATTATGTATATTATACAATTACAAATACAAAGGATAATTCTACAATAGGAGGAACATCAACTAAAATTGGTGGAAATAAAGAGGTTACAGACTATAACGATTTAAGTTTTGAAACTGTAACAGAAGAATTAGAAGCAGGAACATATAAAATTGCGTTTACATACAGAACAGACAGTTCTAACAGTTATGGATTAGATTCAGGCTTTGTAAAAAATATAAAAGTAGAAGGAATGAATACACAAATCCCAGTAGTAAAAACAGACGAAAATGGTGAAATTTCTTATGGGCTAAAAGCAGGGCTATATAAAGCAACAGAGATAGAAGCACCAGAAGGCTACGAACTTGCAGAAAATGAAGCAGATAGAACATATTATTTTGGTATTGGTGCAAGTAAAGCACAAGAAACAGAATTTGGAACATCATTTAATGCAAGTGTTGCAGGAGATTTGTGGAATAAAGTAGAAGCTGTAGAATCAACTACAGATAACGGATTTGTAACAAGTGGATATTTTACAAAAGAGGCAGATTTAAACAATGATGGATTAGCAGATGTAAAAGGAAACGACTCATATTATTCTGGCTTTATTGCAAAATATAATAAAGAAGGTAATATGGAAATTGCAAATTCTGTATATACAGAATCAGGAGAAGTTATATTACATAAAGTGATTCAAACAAATGATGGTGGTTATGTAGTAGGAGGAAGCTTTACAGGTACAAATCTACAAGTAGGAGAAGTAAGTACAGGTTTAACAAATACTACAAACGACTTAAAAGGTATAGTAATAAAGCTAAGTAGTAGTGGAAGTTATGAATGGGCTAAAGAAGTTGCGCAAGAAGGATTAGATTATGATGTAACAGCACTAACACAAAACTTGGAAGGAAATATCGTTGCTGGTGTTACAACTGGAGAAAATCCAAAAGTTATAGAGTATACTAACACAGATGGAAACATAAATTATGAAACAACGATAAGTGCAAATGTACAAATTTCAGATATGGATGGATATAATAGCCAAGATGTTATAATAGTAAGCCAAGGATTAACAGATACAACTACAGGTAGAATAGATTTATACTCAAATGGTAGTGTAACTGCAGGAAGCGAACTAGACTTTAATGCAAATGCAGTTGCAAGATTAGATAATGGAAAAGCTATAATTGTAGGTAATTACACAGGAACAGCACAAACAGTAAAAACAAAGGGTAATTATGACGGAATAATTATAGAATATGATATAAACTCTAGTACAATTAATAGTAGCAAATTTATAAGAGGAACATTGGATGAAGTATTAACAAGTGTAACTAAAACCACAGATGGTGGATATATGATAGGTGGTTATACATATAGTAGCCAAGTTGACTTTAACCAAGAAGAAACAACATGGGAAATACCTAGTATTTCTGGTAACTCCGATGGATTTGTAATAAAATATGATGCAGAAGGAAATCAAGCATGGTATAAACAAGTAACAGGGGATAATTTAGACGAAGTAACAGGTGTTGCAGAAAGAGATGAAAATGAATTTGTTGCAGTTGGATATTTTAATAGTACTACAGTAAAAGGAGATACAGCGGATTCACAAGGAGCAAGCTTATCTAAATATTCTGATGGATTTGTATTTAACTATGGAGAAATTATTACAGCTCCAGAAGTACCAGAATCATCAGAAATAACAATAGAAAATAATTTAAAGAAATTCCAAATTACTACAGATGTAGAAGAAGTAGATGGAGTAAAAGGTGGAACAATCACAGGTGAAGATGAAGCTCCATACGAGATAGTTGAATATGGAAAAGACAGTACAAAAGAAATTAAGATTGTGCCAGACGAGAATTACAAGATTGTTAAGATAACTGTAAATGGTGAAAATTATGAATTTACACCAGCTGAAGATGGTTCATTCACAATGCCACAATTTACAAATATGCAAACAAATAAACATATAGTAGTAACATTCAGCAATACTGCTTCAAGTGTTTTAGTACATCATTATATAGATGGTACACAAACAAAGGTTGCAGAAGATGAACACATTGCAGGAACAATTGGTGAAAGCTATACAACAGCTCCACATATGGATTTAGAAGAATATGAATTAAAACAAGTGGATGGTGAATATGTAATTCCTGACAATGCAAGTGGAACATTTACACAAGAAGAACAAGTTATTACATATTATTATGTTAAAAAACAAGTTCCATTAACAGTACATCATTATATTGAAGGTACAAACGAACAAGTACCACTAACATCAGGAGAACTTGCACAAGATGTAGTAACAAAAGGAGAAATAGGAACAGAATATACAACAGTAGCATTAACACCAGAAGAATTAAATCCTAAATATGAACTTTCTATAACTCCTTCAAATGCAAATGGAATATATTCTAAAGATGGTGTTGTAGTAACATACTACTATAAAGCTAAAAATGTAGAAGTAACAACTACTGTACAAACCCATAAAGAAACAAACGAAATGGGAGAAGAGGTAGATGTAGCAGGAGGAACAATATCTGGACAAAATCAAAAACCATATGAAACAGTTGTATATGGAGAAGATTCTAAAAATGATATTGTTGCAGTTCCTGATGAAAACTACCAAGTAAAACAAATATTAATAAATGGAGAACCTCTAGAATTTACACCAGAAGAAGATGGAACAGTAATTTTAAATAAATTTACTGATATGACAGAAGATAAACATGTAGTAGTAGAATTTGAGAAGATACCAGCTAAAGTCATTGTTCACTACTACATAGAAGGAACAACAGATAAAGTTCCATTACAAGATGGTGGAACAGCAGATGATGTTACACAAACAGGCGTTGTTGGAGATATTTATGCAACTAAACCAGCAGATAATGTAAACAGTATGTATGAGCTTATATCTACACCAACAAATGCTAGTGGAACTATGACAAAAGATACAATAGAAGTAATTTACTACTATAAATTAAAAGCAACATCAGTATTGGTACACCACTATAAAGAAAATACAACAGAAAAATTAAGTAATGATGTAACAATGAATGGAGAAGTAGGAGATTCATATACAACACAAGTTGCAACAGATATACCACAGAACTATGAATTAGTAGCAACTCCAGCAAATGCAACAGGCTCAATGACAGAAGAACAAATCGTAGTAACATATTACTACAGATTAAAAACACCAAACATAACAAATCAAGTAATAAATAAAACAGGAACAGATAGAATAACAGTAGCAAATCAAGAAATGAGTTATACTGTAACATATACAGCAAATGTAACAGACTATATAGGAAATGCAGAAGTAACAATCGTAGATACGCTTCCATATGCAATAGATGAGGCAAAATCAGATTTAGCAGGTGGAACATATGATTCAGCTAGCAAGACAATTACATGGAAAGAGAACGTATCAGACATAAATAGTTATACAGGTAATGGAACAGTAAATGTTACAAAGACATTTAAAGTAGTATATGTAGATTTAGATATGAACCAAGAAAAAGTTGTTAATAATGTAAAAGGAAATATTAAGTTATTAACACCAGAGAAAACAAGTGAAGAAGTTACAGGAAGTCAAGAGAGTACAATATATAAAGCGATAATAAGTAGCGAAAAATTGGTCGACAAAACAGAAGCAATAGAAGGAGAAAAAGTAACATATACAATAAGAATAACAAATGAAGGAAACCTAGCAAAAACAGTAACAGTAAGAGATACATTACCAGCAGGAATAACATTTGATAATGATACACTAATACAGGTAGGAACAACAGGAACAGTGTATACAGAGCAAAACCTAAAGAACGGAATACCAGTAGAAGTACCAGCAAATGGAAGTATAGATGTAGTATTTGCAGGAAAAGTAGATAAGTTAGCAAGTAACGAATATAGTAAAACCTTAACAAACCAAGCAACAGTAGATAATGAGCCAACAAATGAAGTAACAACAAATGTAACAAAGGCAAATATAACAGCACATAAAGAAGCTGAGCCAGCAAGTGGAAATAAAGTTCGCTTGGGAGATGAAATAACATATAGAATAAGAGTAAGAAATGACGGAACAAGAGAAGGAACAGCAATTGTAAAAGATACAATTCCAACAGGAACAACATTTGTAGAAGGTTCAGTAAAGATAGACAATGTTGCAGACAGCACAAAGACAGCAACAGACTTACAAAATGGAATAAGTATAACAGTTGGAGTAGGAGCAGAAAAAGTAGTAGAGTTTAAAGTAACAGTAAACAAATTAATAGATGGAACAAAGATAAAGAATACAGCATATATAAATCAAAATGGAGAAGACAAGAAAGTTCCAGAAGAGCCAGAGCATACATATGTAGAACCAAAAGAGGAGCAACATATAAGTAAAAATGGAACAGCGACAATAGAGAATCTAAATAGTGAAATAACATATAATATTAATTACACTGCAAGGATAACAGACTATGCAGGAAGAGCAACAGTAAAATTAGTAGATACATTACCATATGCGATAGATGAAGCAAAATCAGATTTAGCAGGTGGAACATATGATGCACAAGCTCAAACGATAACATGGGAAGAAGCGGTAGAAGGAATACAACTAACAGAAGAAAAAGAAGTAACAATAAACAAAACAGTAAAAGTAGTATATACAGGAATAAGCCAAGAAACGACAGCGATAAAGAATGTTGTAACAGGACATATAGAATACGAAACACCAGAGATGACAAGTGATGAAGTAACAGCAAACTGGACAACTACAACAGGATTTATAGTAAACATACCAGTAAGTAAAGTATGGGAAGATGACTCAAACAAACTTGGTCAACGTCCAACAAAAGTAGTATTCAAACTACATGGAAGTGATGGAAGCGAATATACAAAAGAAGTAGCAAAACCAGGAACAGCAGGAAGTACAACAACACAAGATAGCACAAATCCAAATAAATGGAATGATATATTCGAGAACTTACCAAAATATGACGAAAATAAACAAGAAATAGTATATACATTAACAGAAGAAGAAAAGACAGAAGGAGATTTAAGATACTATGACAGCATAGTTACAGATAAGACAGTAACAAACACAAATAAATATGGAAAAGTAACAGTACATCACTATATAATGAATACAGATGGAAGCCTAACTACAACAAGAGTACCAGACGTAAATGGAACCGAAATACCAGATGTAGTAATAGAAGGAAAAGAAGGAGCCCCATACACAACAGCAGAAGCAAATAACATAAATGAAAAATATGAACTAGTAGCAGAAAGATTACCAGCAAATGCTACAGGAACAATAGAAAAATACAACGAGGAAAAACCACAAGAAGTAATATATTATTACAGATTAAAACCAGCAAAAGTATTAATAAATTACTTAGAGAAAGATGAAGATACAGATGATTCAAACAACTTAGTATTAACAACACAAGAACAAATAGATGGATATGTAGATGACAGTTACAACACAGATACAGACAACAGAAAAGAAACTATAGAGAAAGATGGAAAAACATATACATTAGTTAGTGACAGTGGTAACAAAACAGGAAATATGACATTACAAGATATAACAGTAACATACTATTATCTACAAAATACAAAAGCAACAGTAAGATATGTGGAAAGAAACCCAGAGACACACGAGATAGTAAAAGACTTAGAAGAGCCAACAGTAAAAGAAGGACTAGTTGGAGATGAATTTGTAACAAATTCAAAAGACTTTGTGGGATACAAATTAGTAGAAAGCCCAGAAAAGACAACAATAGAAATGACAAAAGAAGAGCAGACATTAATCTACTATTATGAACCAGTATATACAGGATTAATAGAAAACCACATAGATGATAAAACAGGTAAAGTATTATATACTGAAACACATGACGTACAAGTAGGAGAAGACTACGACATACCAAGCAAAGAATTTGAAGGATATGACTTAGTAGAAAGCAAACTTCCAGAAAACGCAAAAGGAACAATGGGAGAAGAACTTGTAACAGTAAATTACTATTACATTAAAAAAGCAGTATTAGAAGTAAACTACATAGATAAATTAACAGGAGAACCATTAACAGAACAAATAGTAGATGAAACTAAACACGAAGGTGACGAATATACAACAGAGCAAAAAACATTTGAAAATTATGACTTAATAGAAGTACCTGAAAATAGCACAGGAACAATGGTAGTAGAAACAGACGAAGAAGGAAACATAACAAACAATAGAACAGTCGTAACATATTATTATTCTAAAAAATCTGCTGGAGTAGAAGAACATCATATAGACATAAGAACAGGAGAAGAGTTGGAAGAACCAACATTACACGAAGGACACGTAGGAGATGAATATGACATAAAAGCAAAAGAGTTCTTAAGTTATGTAGTAGCTACAACAGATAAAGATGGAAACAATGTATTACCAGAAAACGCAGCAGGAACAATGACAGAAGAAAAAATAGTAGTAAACTACTACTATAATCAACCAGCAAAAGTAATAGTACACTATGTGGAAAAAGCAACAGGAAAAGAATTAGAAGAAACAAATCCAGAGACAGGGGAATTACAAAGTAGCCAAGTAATAATCGAAGGACAAAAAGATGACGATTATACAACAACAGCAAAAGAATTCGAGTATTATACATTAATCGAAAAGCCAGAAGAAGAACAAGGCAAAATGAAAGTAGAAATAACAAAAGACGAAGAAGGAAACGATGTAGTAAATAATACGATAGAATTATATTATTATTACGAAGCTAAACCATTTAACATAGGAGTAGAAAAAGAAATAACAGGAATAATTGTAAATGGTGAAAGAAGAGAGCCTACAAATGGAAAACTAGAGAAAGTAGAAATCTACAGAAAGAGTACAGAAGAAACAAGTGTACAAGTAGAATACAAGATAAAAGTAAGTAACACAGGAGAAGTAAGCGGAAACGCAACAATAGAAGAGAACATTCCAGAAGGAATGAGATTAGCAAATAATGACGGAACATGGGAAGAACAAGAAGGAAAATTAATAAAGGTAATACCAGAGTTAGGAGCAGGAGAAACAAAAGAATATACAGTATTATTAAACTGGGAACAAACTGGAGAGAATATGGGAGAAAAGGCTAATGAAATAAAATTAGTAGAAACAGGAAATGTACCAGGATTTGTAGATAACAATGATAAAGATAATACATCAAATGCAAATGTAATCATAAGTGTAGAGACTGGAGAATTACCAATAGGATTAATACTTGCATTAGTAGCATTAGTAGGATTAGAGACAGTAACATTAAGATATGCAGTAGTATTAACTAAGCGACAAAAGAAAAAAGTAAATAAGAAATAAAAGTAATCAAAGTAATAAAGGGAATCGTAGCTAAATACTACAGATTCCCTTTTATATGTGCTGCAATAATTATGCCACGAAAAGCGTGTACATTTAGGAGTTTGGAAATCTAATTAGACATTCTGTAAACAAATGAACTTTAAGCCCCGTCCCTAAAGTTCACAAAATGTTTACAAAATGTAAATTTTTTGTGAAACAGTTTCTATTATTATAAATTATATTGAAATTTAAAATCTTAAGTGGTAATATTTACGTATATTTGTAAAAGGAGGAAGAATTGGTGATAACTGTAAAAAATGTTACAAAAAAGTATGGAAAGTTCAAAGCCGTAGATAACATTAGCTTCGAAATTAATGATGGTGAAATAATAGGTCTTTTAGGACCAAATGGAGCCGGAAAGAGTACAACAATGAATATTTTAACAGGATTTATCGAACCAACAGAAGGCGAAGTTATTATTAATGGTTATAATATTTCTAAAAAACCTAAAAAAGCTAAAAAATGTATAGGATACATGCCAGAAGGAGTTCCTTTGTACAAAGACATGACAGTAAAAGAATTCGTTACATACATGGCAGAACTTAAAGGCGTAAAGAAAGAGCAGATTAAAGAAAGTGTAGATCAAGCTATACAAGATACATGGCTTCAAAATGTAAGAAAAGTACTTATAAGAAATTTATCAAAGGGATATAAGCAACGTGTTAGTATGGCAGGTGCTTTAGTAGGAAATCCAGAAATAATAATATTAGATGAACCAACAGTAGGACTAGACCCAAAACAAATAATAGAGATAAGAAATTTGATAAAAAAATTAGGAAAAAACCATACTCTAATAATTAGTTCACATATATTATCTGAAATTAGTCAAATTTGTGAAAGAGTAATAATAATAAACAAAGGACAAATAGTTGCAGTAGATTCACCAGAACATTTGGAGGATACAGTAAATATAGAAAATGCAATAAATATAATAGTAGAAGATAAAGAAAATAAAATAGAAAAAATAAAAATCCAAGGTGCAAAGAAAATAGAACTAATAAAGAAAAATGATGATAATACAAAAGAATATAGAATAATTCCAGAGAAAGATTATGATATAAGAAAATCTATATTTTCAGATTTAGCAAAAGAAAATATTACAATATTTGAACTTAAAAAACCAGAAATAACTTTGGAAGAAGCATTTATGGATTTAATTAAGAAAAATGAAAAGGAAAAAGAAGAGAAGGCAAAACAATTAGAAGAAGAAAAGAAGCAAAAGGAAGAACAAAAGAAACAGGAAAAAATAGAAAAGAAAGAACAAAAACAAGAAAAGAAGAATAACAAAAAAGCAAACAAGAAAAAAGGAGGTAAAAAATAATGTGGGCAATAATAAAAAAAGAAGTTAGAACATATTTCTTATCTCCGATAGGATATGTTTTTGTGGGACTATTTTTATTAATGGCAAGTTTATTTTTCTATTCAGAAGTATTAGTAACAGGCTCAACAATGTTTAGCAATATATTTTATTCATTGTCAACAATATTAATAATGATAGTACCATTGTTAACAATGAGAACATTTTCAGAAGAAAGAAAAGATGGAACAGAACAGCTATTATTAACAGCACCAAGAAGTGTAACAAGTATTGTTTTAGGAAAATTCTTTGCTGCATTAATCGTTCTTTTAATAGCAGTAGTATTAACATTTATATACTATATAATTTTAATGTTTTTAGGAAATCCAAATATAAAAACATCACTTGTAACAGTTTTTGGATTTATATTATTAGGAGCAGCACTAATATCATTTGGTATGTTTGCTTCAAGTATTACAGAAAATCAAGTAATCGCAGCTATTGTATCAATAGCATTTTATGTAATAACATGGATTGGAACTCCTTATCTTAGCCAAAGCTTAGAACCATTAGGACTAATGAATATGTTTAACAGATTCGGAAATGGCCAAATAGCTTGTACGGAAGTAGTAGCATTTATTTCTTATACAGTATTATTTGTATTATTAACAATTATAGTTATACAAAGAAGAAAAAGTGTTAAATAAAGGAAGGAGAATAACAGTGAGAAAGTTTTTCGAAATAATAAAGAAAAAATGGATAGCAGATACAACCAGAGTTATATTGTTAGTAGCGTTATTGGTTGTAGCATATATAGCTATAAATATATTGGCAGATAAATTAAATTTACCAACATTAGATTTTACAGAAGAAAAATTGTACTCTGTATCAGATGAAAGTAAAGAAAAAGTAAAAGATATAGAGCAAGAAGTAACATTATATTTTTTCGGAGCAGATGAAAATACAACAATTATTGATTTTGCTAAACAATACACAGCAATAAATCCAAATATAAAAGTGGAAGTTGTAGATAGTACGCAAAGACCAGATTTGTTACAAAAATATGATATATCAGATAGTGAATCTGCAATTGTAGTACAATCACCAGAAAGATCAAAAACAATATCAGCATATGACTTAAGTAGTTATAATTATACAACAGGAGAAACAACAGATTTAACAGAGGAAAAAGTAACAAATGCAATAATAGAAACTACATCAGCAGATAAACCAAAAGCATATTTCTTAACAGGTCATGGTGAAATGGTAGATAATATGTCTTTAGCAAAACAATACTTACAAAATGATGTTATTGATGTTGCAGATTTAGATTTATTAACAACTGAATTTCCAGAAGATTGCGATGTTTTAGTAATTGCAACGCCAACCGAAGATTTTACAGAGTTAGAGACAGACAAAATAATAAACTATATAAATAATGGTGGAAATATATTATGGTTAAGTAATGCAAAAACAACTGAACTTGCAAATGTTCAAAAAGTTTTAGATATGTATGGCGTAAGTGTTGGAAATGGAATTGTAAGAGAAACAGATTCAGATAGAATGTTGCCAGGGTCACAAAATTTTATATTACCAAGTCTATCAACACATAAAGTTACAGAAGATATATCTGATGGCTATATAATTTTATTTAATGCAACAAGACTAGAATTTAAGAGTGATGAGGAACTAGAAAATTTAGGTGTTACAGCAGAGCCAATTATTCAATCATCAGAAGCATCATACTATAGAATAGATCAAAGTATAACAGATACTTCTGCACAAGAGGGAGAAGAAACAGGCTCATTCCCTATAGGTGAAGAACTAACAAAAACATTAGGAGAAGATAAAGAATCAAAACTTATAATATTTGCAGATAATTTATTTGTTTCTGATTCACAAATAACAATGAGAGCTTCTACAGGAACACAATCAATAAATGCAATTAATTTTAGAAGTAACTCAGATGTATTATTAAATACAGTGTCATATTTAGCAGACAGAGATCCAGCGGTTACAATTAGAAAGAAGACTGAATATGTAACATATACAGCAACACAAAAAGAAGATTTAATAATAAGAAGTATAATATTCATTTTACCATTAGTGATAATTATTATAGGAATAGTTATATGGCAAATTAGAAGAAGAAAAAGATAAAAGAAAATCCATAGGTAATTCTATGGATTTTTTTATTCTTTTATGATAAGATTTAAATACAAAATTAAAGGTGGAGAAAAAATGAAAAATTTATTTATAGAATATCCAAAATGTTCAACATGCCAAAAGGCAAAGAAATGGCTAGATGAAAACAAAATAGAGTATGTAGATAGAAATATAGTAACAGAAACGCCAACAAAAGATGAATTAAAAAAATGGATAACTAAATCAGGATTAGACGTAAGAAAGTTCTTTAATACAAGTGGAATGAAATATAGAGAACTTAATATTAAAGAAAAGATAAAAGATATGTCAGAAGACGAAATTTATGAATTATTAGCGTCAGACGGAATGCTAATAAAAAGGCCATTATTTATATCAGATACTTTAATTTTAAAGGGATTTAAAGAAAAAGAATGGGAACAAATTAAAGGAGAAAATAATGCAATTAATTAGCTTTAATCAGTATAAAAATACTAAACCAAAAGGAAAATTAAATAGGAAAAAAGTTGCTATAATAATTACGATTGTTGTTGTAATAATTATACTGGCAATACTTACAAGTATATATATGTTAAATAAGACTTTTAGGGATAATGTTGACAGGTATATTTTTAGAAAAAATATAGAAGAAAATAATGGACCTGTAATTGAGCTACCATCGCAAATAGAAAGTAATAATATTTTAGTTTATAACAATTATATAGGAATATTAAATAAAAGTATTTTAAGTGTTTATTCTACAAATGGTAAAAAAGAAAAGGAACTAGAAGTTGAAATTAGTAATTGTATATATGATACAGAAAATAGGTTCTTGGCACTGGCAGAAAATGAAGGGTCAAAGCTAGAACTTATATCTGGAACAGATGTACTTTGGAAGAAAGATATAGAAGGAAACATAGAGCATATATTTGTAAATAAAAATGGTTATGTTTCTATAGTAGTTACAGGGACAAGCCATAATAATGTTATAATAACATATAATCCCGAAGGAACAGAGTTATTTAGAACATTTTTATCACAAACGACAGCGATAGATGTAGCTATATCAAATGATAATAAATATTTAGCTTATGGAGAGGTAGATACATCAGGAAGTTTTATACAGTCAAATGTAAAAATAATATCAATAGAAAAAGCGCAAAGCGACCCATCTAACTCTGTAGAATATATTTATCCAGCAGAATCAAAAGAAATAATAATAGAATTAAAATATCAAGATAATAACAAACTAATTTGTATGTATGATGATTCAGTACATATTATAGAAAATAATTCTGATAAAAAACTGTTAGATATTTCTGATACAAAAAATACATTTTCAGATATAAACTTAAAAGATAGTGTTGTATGTATAACCGAAAAATCAGCGGGGTTATTTGCAAATATAGATGTAGAGATAACTAATATATCAAGCGGAAAAAACAATATATATAATATAGATGGCGTAGCAACAAGTCTAAACGCTGTAGGAGATGTAATTGCGGTAAACTTAGGAACAGAAGTTGATTTTATAAATACAAGTGGCTGGCTAATAAAAAGATATAATTCATCTACAGAAATAAAAGATATTATTTTAGGTGAAGGCATAGCAGGTATTGTTTATACAGACAAAATCGAGATTGTAAATTTATAGGAGGATAGAATGAATATTATAGCAGATATTATAGTTATTTTAATATTAGCAATTTGTATATTTTTTGGTGTAAAAAGAGGGTTAACTGGAGTAATTGTTAAATTACTTTCTATAGTGATATCATTAGTGCTTTCATTAATATTATTTAAGCCTGTATCAGCAATAATTATAAATCATACAGATATATATAATAACCTAACAAGTACGATAGAGAATTCTTTAAATTCAAAAGATGAAAATGCAGAAGAAACAAGTACAGAGCCAAGCATTATATTAGATTCTATAAATGAACAAGTAGAAACTGTTAAAGAAAATACAAATAATGTAATTGCTAAAAGTATAGCAGAAGTTATTATTAATTTAATAGTTATAGTAGTACTATTTATAATTATTAACATTATAATGTTTTTCTTAAAATTTATATTTGGAGCGATTGCATCATTACCAATAATAAAACAACTAGATAAATTAGGAGGATTTATCTATGGTCTTATAGAAGGACTATTAATTATTTATATAGTTCTTGCAATATTATCTTTTGTACATGTACAAGAATTGCAATTAGCAATTAAGACATCATATATAGCTTCAATTCTATATAATAATAATTTACTATTAATGTTATTCTTCTAAATAATTAAACTTCAAGTAAATTCTTGAAGTTTAATTATTTTTTTGTTATACTATGTGTTATATCTTATAATAGGAGTGAAAAAGTTGGCAAGTAAACATATGAAAAATAATAATAATGGAAATATAAATAGAAAAAAAGCAAATAATGTAAAAAGACCAGTAAAAAATAATAGAATAAATAATGTAAAAAAATCAAATATATCAAGCAAACAAAAAAATAAAAAGAAACATGTAGTTGCAAAAAGAGTAATACTATTTATAGTAGTAATATTAATTATTTTAGCAGGAGTATTCACAAGTAAAGTTGTAATGAATGGTGGTGGTCTTAAAGGACTACTTGCTACATTAGTTGGACAAACGGAAGAAACAAGAAAGAATATGACAGATATAGAATTTTTAGTATTAGGAGAAAGCTTAAATTTAACAGATACGATAATGATAGGAAAATATGATCCTAATTCACAAAAAGCATCATTAATATCTATTCAGAGGGATACTTTTATAGGTGATAATCCAAAACGTGCTACAGCATATGATAAGATAAATTCTGTATATCAAGGTAAAAATTCAGAAAAGATTTTAAAAGAAGTAAATGAATTAACAGGATTAAATTTAAAATATTATGTTGCAATAGATACAAAAGGATTAAGAGAGCTAGTTGATGCAATTGGTGGAGTAGAATTTTATGTACCAATGGATATGAAATATGATGATACTAGCCAAGATTTACACATCAATTTAAAAGAGGGATTGCAAAAGTTAAATGGTGATCAAGCAGAACAAGTTTTAAGATTTAGACATAATAATGATGGTACTACATATTCTTCATCTTATGGAACTCAAGATACAGGAAGAATGAGAACTCAACGAGATTTTATATCAGCATTATTAAAACAAACTTTAAAATTAAGCAACATATCAAAAATTGGAGAATTAATAGATATAGCTAATAATAATATAGAAACAAATATACCATTAGATACTATAAAAGATTATATTCCATATGCAGTAGAGTTTTCTACAGATAATTTAAAAACAGCAACTTTACCAGGTGAGCCAAAAGAAATGAATGGTGTATGGTTATACTTAACAGATGATGACGAGGCACAAGCTATGGTTGCACAGTATTTCTTTGACTGCCCTACAGAAGACGAAGTAACAAATGAGATGCCAACACTTCAAATTTTAAATGGAACAAGCGATTTTAGTAACTTAGAAGAAGTTGTAAATAAATATAAAGAAAAAGGTTATAATATTTTAAAAGTAGGAAATACAGAATCAAAAGTTAAACAAACAAAGATAACAAATAGAACAAAACAGGCAAGTGAAAAAGTTACAGAAGTAAAGAATGTAATAAAGGAAACCGCCAAGACAGAAACTGGTAAAGACACAGAGGACGTAGACTTTACCATAACAATTGGACAAGATTATTAGGAGGAAATATGGAAAACGAATTATTAAATAAAATAGTAAAAATATTAGATGAAAAGAAAGCTATAGATGTAAAAACTATAGACATAAAAGAAAAAAGTTCTTTAGCAGACTACATGGTTGTAGCAAGTGGAACATCTACAACACATATAAAAGCATTAGCAGACAATGTAGAAGAAGAATTAAAAAAAGAAAATATTCTTCCACATAAGATAGAAGGTTATAACTCAAATTCTTGGATATTAATGGATTATCTAGATGTAATCGTTAATATATTTACAGAAACAGACAGAGAACATTATAAACTAGAAGATTTATGGGAAAAATTAAATTAGATATTTTATACAAAAGAAAAGCAAGGTATTTACTTACCTTGCTTTATAATATCCTGTTGGTCTAACAGCTGGTTTTTTTCTTCTACCTTTTTGTTTCTTCTTTTTATTTGGTTTTTCAAATAATATAAGTATTAAAGCAATAATTGCTATTGCAATTACTATATATAAAACATAAGATTTCTTTACATCATTTCCAGCTTTTAAATTAATAGTATATTGGATATTATCTATAGTATATGTTGCTGTACCAACTATTGTATCTTTTTTTATTGGTGCTTGTAATTGCTCATTTAAAGTTATTTGTGGCTCTATAGTATCATTTAGTTTATCATTAGTAACAATTGTATTAACACCAGTTTCAGCAACTAAATTTAAGTTCTTTGTAGCAGAAGTTGCATTTTTTACATCTATTGTTTTTACAATGTCTCCAGTTTTTACAATATCTTTTTTAGAAAAGTTATCAAATCCGTAGTTAAATAAAGTTTTTACATCGTTATATCTATCATTATCTGTACGAGATTTTAGTACAACAGCAATTAAGTTTTTATCATCTTTTGTTGCAGAAGATACTAAGCAATTTCCTGCTGGTGTAGTAAATCCTGTTTTTATTCCTATTGCGTTTTCATAATAATTTTTACTTTGCTTTTTTATCAAATCATTTGTTGTTATAAGAGTTCTATCAATTCTAGAATATTTATTTGAACTAGGTAAAGTATATGATGCTGTAGATACAATTTGTCTAAATGTATCATTCTTCATTGCTTCCTTTGCAATAACTGATAAATCATAAGCTGTTGTATAGTGATTATCATCATGTACTCCATTTGGATTTACAAAGTGAGTATTCTTACAACCTAATTCTATTGCTCGTGTATTCATCATAGAAGCAAAACTATCTATACTTCCAGCTATATGTATAGCTAAAACATTAGCAGCTTCATTAGAAGAAGGTAATAATAAGGCATATAGTAAATCTTTTATAGTTAATTCTTCTCCCATTTTTAATAAATCTGTAGAATATCCTGATGGAACAGAAGTTATAGCTTCTGATGTAACAGTTGCAATATCATTTAAATCACAGTTTTCCAATGTTAGTAATGCTGTCATGATTTTTGTTGTACTTGCAGGTTCACGCTTCTCATTTGCTGATTTTTCATATAAAACTTTTCCTGTATCACCATCAATTAAGATTGCAGATTCTGCATTGATATTTAAGTTATTGTTATCTGCAAAAGTTCTTACGGGTAGTAGGATTGATAAACCTAAAATACAAGCCATTAAGCATAAAATAAATTTTTTGAATTTCATATTTTTACTCCTTTATAAGAATATATATATAATATATTATATTTCGACAAATTTCAATCTTTTTTTATTGAATTAGTAAAATAGAATAGGAGGTTAAATGAACGAGTTTAATTTAAAGGATAATAAAGTAATAATTGTAATTATTTGTATAATAATTATTATCTTTTTATGCGTCTTTTTTTATACGCGTAGCAATCTAGAAAATGAATATACAGAGCTAGATAATTATAATATGTTACAAAATGAAACAAATATCGAGCAAGAACAAGAAGATATTTCAAAAATATTCATACATGTTACAGGAGCAGTAAATAATGAAGGAGTAGTGGAAATAAAAGAAGGTAGTAGAATTGCCGATGCTGTAGAAGCGGCAAATGGATTTTCCGAAGATGCTGATATTTCTCAAATAAATTTAGCATATCAATTAGAAGATGGGCAAAAAATTTATATTCCAAGAATTAATGATGAAAAAATAAACGGAGAAGAGAAAGTACTACAAAAGGAATATGTAACAGACGAAGCAGGTGATGACATAATAATAGAAGATGAAACATCAAATATTAAAAGGAAGGAAAATGAAAAAATAAATATAAATACTGCAGACCAAAGTAGCTTAGAAGAAATTCCCGGTGTAGGTGAGGCTACAGCACAAAAGATAATAGAATACAGAGAACTTAATGGTAAATTTAAGACGATTGAGGATATAAAAAATGTAAGTGGAATAGGGGACAGCAAGTTTGAAAATATGAAAGAAAAAATTTGTGTAAAATAAATTAAAATATTGATAAAAAAGTAAGAATATATTAAAATATATACATAGATTTATAAAGGAGAGTAATACTATGACAAGTAAACAACGTGCTTACTTAAGAAGTCTATCAAATCATATAGAACCAATCTTTCAAGTAGGCAAGATGGGAATAAGTGATAATTTAATAAAACAAGTAAAAGATGCTCTAAAAGCAAGAGAGATGATAAAGATAAAAGTATTAGAAAGTGTTGAGGCACCAATAAAAGACATCGCAGAAGAGATTTCGTTACAAACAGACTCTATAATTGTGCAAATAATGGGGAATAAAATAACACTATATAAAAGAAATAAAGAAAAAACAAAAATCGTTTTACCAAAATAAGATTTAGGGATTTGGGAAAGTCACATAGAATTGGGAAATGTCTCGTGGGATTTGGAGACGTTCCGTGGGATTTGGGATATCCCTCTGGGAGGGATTTAGGGACGTTCCTTAAATCCCTTTTTTGTTTTACAAATTAAAGATATACAAAAAAAGTAGCTGTTAAGGCTACTTTTTGTAATTTTATAAAATATCTCTTATATAAACTTCATTCCCATTGACATCTATAAAACGAAGATTTGGAAAGCTCCTTTTCATATAGCTATCAGGAAATATTTTGTTTTTTATGAATGTTTCTATTTTACCATAAGGTTTAGGTGGTAAATTATAATATTTATCTATAGCTTTTGTTTTGTAAATAGAAATGGAATATATTGTTGCAAATAAATCAAATACTAGAAAGGAAACAACTACAATTTCTACTGTTAATGTTAGTCTATTTGTTAATTTATCAATTATTTTATCAACTAAAGGCTTTAGCCATCTTATTAAAAAAATAGCTAGAATTCCCCAGAATAAAGAGTATATAAGAGAAATTCTACCATTTAAATTAAATCTTAAATAAGAGTATTCCCAAAATCTAGTGCCATATATAGCTTCTAAAGCAAAACTTAAAAAATATTCTAATATGCTGCCTAGTAATATTCCATATAAAAATAATTTTATTGGATTGTCTTTGTACTTGTTTAATAAAACTATTAAACAAACTGCTCCAACACCATAAATAGGACAAAATGGTCCGTAAATTAAACCTTTTCTACTTTCTAGTACGCCGGTAGTTTGATAACAATATACTGTTTCGAGTATAAGACCAACAATACTAAATAAAATAAAGTACCAAAGGATCTCGTGCAGAGAAATTCCTAGTATTTTTATATTAAATTTTGAATCTTTAATATCTTTACTTACTTTCATAATACTCCTTAATATAATTATTATAACAAGATATCATAAATTTATTAAAAAGAAAAGAGCTAAAAAATATTCGATATAGATAACTGTGTAAATTTATCATATATCGAATATTTTATGAGGGGGATAGGTTATCAGTTACAAATAATGTACGGATATCGCACGTTTTTGAAGTGGTTTTTGACATATTTTATATGCCCGGTAGCGAGTCCAATTAACATTAAATCATGTATCAGACCTAAGTCCTCGGTCCATATAAAATCATCTTTTAGCCTAAACAATCTAAATAATGAACCTTGTCCTGTTTTGACGTTGTCAAAAATATACACAATATCCCGCTCGTGCTTTTGTAAAGCGCGAACATCGAAGTAAAATGTACAACTTCTAAAGCGAACCTTTACTATATTTTCAAATGAGATACGCCTTCTATGACGTTTGTTGAAAATGATAGCTGACCGAATTATTGCTCCGATTTTTTCATTGATTGTTGCAGCTACGCCTAAGTTATTATACGACGTTTCAATCTCTTTTTCTAAAGAATTTTTTAAAACATCATATAACTCCTTTTCTTTTTTTGAAAAAGCTGAAACATCAGGTAATGTCTTCATAAGATTTTTTACTTTGTTGTGCCTAATGGCAAAAAGTAAAACCGTTGGTGAACCATCATTAGAAATATATGAGGCAACTACAAGTTCTGAAATTTTTTCTGCACCATATTTATCGATTAATGCTGAAAATTTCTCCAAGTCCTCAAAAGTATAGATGGCTTTACCATAATAGTGCCACCAATGCATTAAAAGTTCTTTTGTCATAAAAATCCTTTCTACTACAATATGTAGTGAAAAAAAGAATCCCCCTCATTACTTGAAATTTGCTAAATGCTATTAAATTATAACATAAAAACTGAATTATGTAAAATAAGAAGCTTGCAAATATTAATCTATTGATTATCCAACCATTCATAATATTTAACTAAGTACTCCCAACAACCTTCTTTATCAGTTATACCATCATAATGATTTTTAACTCTTTTAATAATCTCATCTTTATCAACCCATTTAACTTCTGAAACTTCTTCTGGTTGAAGCTGTAACTTAGAAATATCAATATCTTTGTTTACTATATAATATTCATTAAAATGTTTATTAATAATATTTCCTTTTTCATTAAAAACATCAAAAATTTCTTCCATAATTTGCTCCTTTTTCATAGTTTACGAAAATTATACGAATAAGAATAATAAAATGCAAGAATATTTAAATGTTTGTATATAAAAATTTAACGCAATCTGATATAATATACGTAATTTATAAGAATAAATGTAAGAAGGGATGAAAAATATGGAATATTCTATAGATAAAACAACTAGAAAAGATCGAATAAAATTAGTAAAAAAAGCATTGGCGATTTCTATATCAGGAGCAGATGTACCAACAGATGAAACTTTAAACTTAACTAAAGACTATGTTGATGGAAAGATTGAATTGGAAGAACTTCAAAATAAAATTATAGATAAATATAATAAAAATAAATAAGGAGAATAGTTATGAAAGATCCATATATACAAGAAAACGGAACTCTAAAAAATAAATTAGGAATAGAAGAGTATGATGATTTAAATAAGGCGGAAAAAGATATAGGGTTTGTAAAATTAATTGATGTAAATAAAGCTTTTAAGAAGAGATATGACGCAGAGTTCTTCAAAACAATACATAAGCATATTTTTGGAGATATTTTTGATTGGGCTGGAGAATTTAGGTCAGTTCCAATCGAGAAAATAGAAGTTGTAATACCAGGTTTAAGTTTACATTATTCTGAACCAGAAGACATTCCAGAAGATTTAGATTCTGCGCTAGATGTTTTAAACAATACTAGTTGGCAAGGAAAAAACATAGAGGAAATAGCCTCAGAATTTACACAGGGGCTAGCAAGGATTTGGCGAGTACATCCTTTTAGAGACGGAAATACAAGAACAACTTTAGCGTTTGCTGATATTTATGCCAAAGAACATGGCTTTCCGATGGATATTTCAATGTTATTAGATCAACTTTCTAGAGTTACAGATGAGAATGGTAAAATTAGGAGGTATAGTATTAGGGATAAATTTGTATTAGCAGCATTAGATAAAAAAGATTATCCAGAGCCAGAACATCTAACAGCCCTAATAAAAACAGCGATTCAAGAAGGAATAAGCCAAGAAAAACAAAGACAGGGTAATATATTAGGAGACAATGAAGAGGACGAAGTAAGGTAAACTAACAAGGGAAAATAGTAAAATGGATTAATAAAATGGAAAAAAATAAAATGAGTAAACCAGCAATTTTTATGCATAGTGTAATAATTGTTACATGTTTAGCAAGTATTATTTGTTTTACGTTATACTATGGAAATATATATAAAAGCGAAGTTGTTTTATGGACTGGTATAACAGCATTTACTATAATGTATCATTTTTGGATGAGAATTATTATGGGAAATGTTACTAAGCTATTTAAAAAACATATAACATATAAACAATGGTGGTTTAAAGAGAGAAAATTTGAAAAGAAACTGTATCAAAAATTAAAAGTGAAAAAGTGGAAAGGAAAGGCACTTACATATAATCCAGCAACATTTTCACTAAAGGAGCATTCATTAGAGGAAATAGCAAATACAATGGCAAAATCAGAATTGGACCATTGGGTGAATGAAGCTATTTCTGTTTCAACAATTTTCTTTTCTACAATATGGGGACAATTTTGGATATTTCTTATAACTGCACTTTGTGCTATGGCTTTTGATAGTCAATTTATTATTATGCAAAGGTATAATAGACCAAGAATATTAATAGCTATGCAGAAAGAAAAGAAGAAAGCTTTAAAACAGGATACAATTATTTTAAATAAATAAGGTGAAAACATATGACAATTAAAATTGAAGTAGATGGATTATTAAAAAAATATGAAGACAATGATTCTAAAAATTTAGCAAAGGCAAGCAAAGCGTTAAGTGAAAAGGATACTTGGCAGAAAAGTATTATAGATGAAAATGGGGAAGAAGTTAATATAACATTGCTATTAGCATATGAATATTTAAAAGGAATAGAAAATATTACTAATGGTATAGTAAGTTTTGATGAAGCACTAAGTAAGTTAATGGAAATTGATAATTTAGTTCTAGGTGAATTTAATGAGAATAATGATGACATATTATATGGTAAGAACTATCAAGATAAAACCATGATGATGGCAAATTCACAAGAATACTATGATACTGTAAGAAAGCATACGGGAGCAATGAATTTTTGCTATTTCGATAAAAATGGTAAGCTAGCAGATACAGTAGCTATATTTAAAGAAGTTAGAGATAGCGAAGGGAAAAAGTTACGAGAGGGAGCAACATTTCATGATTTAACAGATTTAAGAGACACTTTTTTTCATGAGGTGACTCATCATATGGAAAAAGATTTTGTACCAAAAGCTGAACCACAGATGTATACAAGTATAGATGGAAGAACATACAGTAATTATGATAAAGTAGATAGATATAGAAAAGTGGAATATGTAAACGGAGCAAGAATCATATCAGAAGTTATAGATTTACCAGCAGAAAGTCAATTTAATATTTCAACAGGTTTAACAACAACTGAAATATTACCTAATGGAGAAGAAGTAATACATAATCAAGTAACAGAAGGTTTTGTACAAGCAGTTGCAGTGGCAATAACAAGAAGTTTAGGTTGTCCAGAACAAGAGATTAGAACAGATAAATATTTTGAAAAAACGCAAATGGCTTTTAAAGTAATAGAAGCAAGGGATAAAGACTTAGGACAAGGACAAACTTTTGCAGATTTTATACGTCATTCATACCAAATAAAAGGAGAACTTGAACAAATTCATGTACAAGGAAAGAATGCATTACAATACATATCTGATTATGGAGAAATGTCAGATAGGGGAAAAACAACAAAATCAAAGATTATTAGGGGATTTGGATATTTAGGAAAAAAATTAGATTATCCTCTAGAAAAACAAGAAGAAATAGAAAATTCAAGAATATTAGGAAAAACAGAATTAACTGAAGATGAAACAGAAAATTTGAGAACGATGTTATTAAATGGAAAGACCGATGCTGAATCTAAAGAAATTGTAGATGATTTTGTTGGTAGATATACAGGAGCATTAGCAGAAGAAAAAAGTTTTTTTGATGCAATTCCATCACAATTAGATTTTTCAAAATTTAAAACAGAGGAAATTGGAATTGATGAATATATAAAAAAGCAAGAAGCTAAACATATTTCCATGAAGGATATTGTAAAAAATGCAATAAGTAATGGGCTTGACTTAGAACAAGTAGAGCAAATGGATAGAGTTGAAAATGTTTTATCTAATGAAAGAAATGAAGAAGGAGTAACAAAAGATGAATAATTTATATGCAAAAGCATACACAGAAGTATTAGAAATTATCAATCATTTTTCTGAAGATGAATATAAAAAAATCCCGAAAGAAAAAATTGATTTTTACGAAAAACATAAAGACAGAAAGTACGATTTTAAAATAAATCCAAATATTGATTTGGCTGAACAGAATATTTCCAGAAAGGCAAATGCTATATTGGTTTCACTATTTAGAGACTATTTTGCTACAGCTAAGCAAAAAGAAATATTAAAGAACTTGTTACAGCAGAATCAAGAAAAGCTTGAAAAAGAAAAATATCTAAAATATAATCCTGATAATATATTTAATAAATCTAATAGTAATATAAATGATTCAAAAGACAAAGTTGCATTAGTTGAGATAAAAAATGAAGTATGGTATAGAAAGATTTTAAATTTCTTTAAAAGAATTTTTTTGAAACATTAAAATAAAAGCTTGAAATCAAACGATTTCAAGCTTTTTATATGGTCGAGGTGACCAAACTTGTTTTCTTTCTAATCCTACACTTGAGCAATTTTTATGTGCTTTATTATTTTAAGTATTACATTTATTTTCTACATTTATATTTTTAAATTTTTAAAGATAATGTATTGCTACACTAAAGATATAATCTAATTTCAGTGTAGTGGGTAAATTGTAAAATTAACCTAATCGACTCCACAAATATTGACTTATGGAGCGGATTGGGTTAAAATACTTTTGGGGGGTAAAAATATGTTGTTTAATTATAATGAAATAAAAAATAAGTATAAAAGCACTTATCAGATTAGAAAAGCATTAGAAAATAGAGAAATATATAAAATAGAAAAAGGAATATATTCTGATGTACCAAATGTGCATTATTTAGCTATTATAATGAAGAAATATCCCTATGGAGTACTTACATCTTATTCTGCTTATTATTATCATAATTTAACAGATGTAATTCCAAGTAAAATATATTTAGCTACAGATAGGAACAACAGAATGATATATTCTAATAAAATAAAACAAATTCGTATGAAAAACGAGTTATATAATTTAGGAAAAACTCAAATTGATTATGAAGGAATCATTATTAATATTTATGATAAAGAGAGAATGTTAATTGATTTAGCTAGAAATAAAAATAAAATAGGATATGATTTATATAAAGAAATTATATCTAATTATAGAAAACTTGTAAATTCATTAGATACACAAAAGATAGAAGAATATTTACAATACTTTGTGAATGGAGACAAAATTTTTGAAATAATACAAGATGAGGTGTTTTAATGGATATTTATGAATTAGTAAATAAATATATAGAAGCTGGATATTCAGAAGAAGATGCTATTCCAAAAGTAGCACAAGATATTATTTTACTAAAAATTGGTAATAGTAAATATCATAAAAATATTACTGTAAAAGGTGGAGTTGTAATGCATAATATCTCTAAAGATATGCGTCGTGCAACAAGAGATATGGATATTGATTTTATAAAATATTCTTTAGAAGATAAATCAATTCGTAATTTTATAAAAGAACTAAACAATACTGATGATGGCATTAAGATAAAAATTACAGGAAAAATTGAGCCATTACACCATCAAGACTATGATGGTAAAAGAGTTTATATAACACTTACTGATAAAAATCATTATTCAATAAGTTCCAAACTAGATATTGGAGTACATAAATACTTTGATATTAAGCAAGATGAATATTATTTCGATTTTAACATAATAGAAGAAAGTGTCAGCTTACTTATAAACTCAAAGGAACAAATAATGGTTGAAAAGCTAAAATCTTTGTTAAAGTTTGGCATTACTTCTACGAGATTTAAAGATATTTTTGATTTTTATTATTTAATTAACAATGAAGTTTTAAATAAGGACAAGCTAATAAAATACATAGATATTTTGATTTTTCAAGATAAAAATATGCGTGAAAATACATTAAAAGATATACATATAAGATTAACGAATATCTTAAATAATCATAGATTTCAATCAAGAATTAATACAGCAAATAATAATTGGCTAGAAATACCTATAAAAGATGTTACTGATAGTGTGTTAGATTATTTTGATGGATTAGTTACAATAAAAAGATAGAAGAAGGAAAAAATATAGATATTTTAAACTCTGGTGAAAATACGTATAAATGGTTAGTAAAACCTCTATTGATTATTTTTAAAAGCAGAAATCCTTATATCTACTGATATTAGTAGGATATAAGGATTTAATTTTATGGTCGAGGTGACAGGGATCGAACCTGCGACCTCATGGTCCCAAACCACGCGCGCTACCAACTGCGCTACACCTCGATTACAAAGTACCAATATAATATAACATAATAAAAATGAAATTTCAAGCCTTTTTGCAGAAAATTTTAAAAAAACTTGAATAATTAAAAGAGAACTGTTATAATATTAAACGGATATGCACCAGTAGCTTAGCTGGATAGAGCATTCGGCTACGAACCGAAAGGTCGGGGATTCGAATTCCTCCTGGTGCACCAACACTTCCAGTTATATGGAAGTGTTTTTTTAATAATATACAAAATTACATATTCCATAAATGATTCTTTAAGTCAACGTGTAGATTATCTTTAAAAGTAATCCCTTCATTTTGTAATAAGACAATTTGTTCATTCCATCCAGGAACTAATCTACCATTATAATTTACAATTCTATGGCAAGGAAAGTCACCATAGAGTTTTGAGTATTTTAATGCTTTTCCAACTAGTCTGGAATTTTTAGGGATACCAGCTAATCTTGCAATTTGCCCATATGTTGCAACTTTACCCTCAGGAATTTCTTCTACTATAGAATAAATCAAATAAAGTAAATTTTCATCAAGAATTGAACTCATTTAAATCACCAAATATATTTTAGTATAAGTAGTAAAAAGTAAGCAATAAAAATTTAAAATTTAATTTACACAAACAAGTATTTGTGATATATTATCAAAAACAAATGTTTACAAAGGAGGAAGCAATGAAATTTGTACATATAGCAGATATGCATTTCGATAGTCCATTTACAAGTTTGGGAAGAATAGAAGGATTATCAGATATAAGAAGACTAGAACAAAGAAAAATATTTAAAAAAATAATAGAATATATACAAGAAAATAATATAGAGTGCTTATTTATATCAGGAGATTTATACGAAAATGACTATGTAAAACAAAGCACAATAGAATATATAAATAATTTGTTTAAAACAATTCCAAATACAAAAATATTTATTGCACCAGGAAATCATGATCCATATTTAATAAATTCATATTATATGAAATTTAATTGGAATAATAATGTATACATATTTAAATATGATATAGAAAAAATAGAATTAGATGATGTTAATATATATGGTTATGGTTTTAGTAGTTTTTATTCTGAAGGAATAAATATAAACGAGATAAAAATAGATAATCAGAAAAATAATATATTAATAATGCATGCAGATTTAGATGCTTCGAAAGAAGCAAAAGAATTATATAATCCAGTGGCAACAAGAGATTTATTAAAGTTCGATTATGTTGCATTGGGACATATTCATAAACCAAAATATGATAATAGAATTGTATATCCAGGTTCACCAATTTCATTTGGGTTTGACGAGTTAGGAGCACATGGTTTTATTTCAGGCGAAATAAAAAATAGAGAAATAAAAATTGAATTTATTCCAATCGATGAAAGGGAATTTAAAGAAATTAATTATGATATATCAGATATTAATTCAAAAGAAGAATTAATAGAAAAATTACAAGAATTAAAATTAAATAAAAATGATTTTTATAAAATAATTTTAAACGGAAAAAGAAATTTTGAAATAAATATTTTAGAAATAAATAAATTAATTCAAAATAATAATATTTTAAAATTAAAAGATAAAACAAAAATAAATTATGATTTAGAAAAAATAAAAAATGAAAATAGTTTAAGAGGAATATATGTAGATTTAATTTTAGAAAAAATAAAAGAATTAAATAATGAAGAAGAAATAAATAAATATTTAAAAGCAATAGAAATTGGATTAGACTCATTAGAAAATACATAGGAGGAAAAAATTGAAAATAGAAAAAATACAAATAAATGGTTTTGGAAAATTTGAAAATAAAAATATAGAATTAAATGATGGCATAAATATAATTATAGGAAAAAATGAAAGTGGAAAATCTACATTATTAAAATTTATAAATAGTATGTTATATGGAATTTCTAAAAATAAAAGAGGAAAAAATATATCCGATTTAGAAAAATACAAACCATGGAATACAGAAAAATATTCTGGAAAAATAAAATATAAATTAGATAATAATAATGAATTCGAAATATATCGTAATTTTAAAAATAAAGAATTAAAAATATATAATAATTTTGGTGACGATATTACTCCATTATTTAATGTAGAAAAAAATAAAGAAATTCCATTTTTTTATGAACAAACAAAAGTAGACGAAGACTTATTTGTTAATAGTACAGAAATTATTCAAAATGAAATAAAAATAGATAAAGTAAATCAAAATTTAATAATTCAAAAATTATCTAATTTAGCCACAACAGGAAATGATAATATTTCTTATAAAAAAAGTATAGATAAATTAAATAAAAAACAATTAGAAGAAATAGGAACAGAAAGAAGTCAAGATAGACCAATAAATAAAATAATAAATAAAATAGATAATTTAAAAAATGAAAAAAAAGAATTAGAAAAATATGAAGATGAAAAATATGAAATAGAAAAAGAAAATAATTTAATAAAAAATAAAATAAATGAATTAAAAAATAATTTAGAATTTTTAAATAAATTAAAAAAAGTAAAAAATATTTATTTAGAAGAAAAAAATAAAATAAATATAAATAAAGAAATAATAGAAGAATATAATAAAAAAATAAATAATTTAGAAATTGAAAAAGAAAAAATAAATAATTCAAAAAATAAAATTAATTATAAAAAAATAAAAATAAATAAATATATTTTTCTAGAATTATTTTTATTAATTATTTTTATTTTAATTAATTTATTATTAAAAAATAATTTATTTAATTTAATTTATATTTTTTTAATAATTCCAATATTAATTTATTTATATAAAAAGAATAAATTAAAAAATAATTATAAAAAAGAAAAACAAGAAATTAATTTTAATTTAGAAAAAATAAATAATGAAATTAATTTATTAAATGAAAATAAAAATGAAAAAATAAATGAATTAAATTATTTAGAAAAAGAAATAGAAAATAAAATAAAAAAAGAATTAATAATTAATAATTTAAATACAGATAATTATAATCAAATAATTTATAACGAAGAAATTGAAGAAAAAATAAATTTAATTAATAAAGAAATAAACGAAAAAGAATTAGAAGAACATAAATTAGAATTAGATAAACAAAATATATTTCCTAAAATAGATAGATTAGCAAATATTCAAGAAGAATTGGAATATTCTTTAGAAGAATATAATGAATTAAAAAATAATAGTGAAATAATAGAAATAGCAAAAGAATATTTAGAAAAAGCATATAAAAATATGAAAGAAAATGTAACTCCAAAATTTTCTAAGGAACTATCACAAACAATATCCAATATTTCTGATGGGAAATATAAAAATATGAAAATTACAGATAACGATATTATGGTAGAAGTAGAAAATGGTGATTATGTTTCAGCAAGTCTATTAAGTGAAGGAACTATAGATCAATTATATTTCTCCTTAAGAATGGCAATACTAAAGGAAATCTCAAATGAAACTTTACCAATTTTTCTAGATGAATCTTTTGTATTTTTTGATAAGAATAGATTAATAAATACAATAAATTATTTAAATAGTAATCATAATAATCAAATAATAATATTTTCATGTACAGAAAGAGAAAAAGATATCCTAGATTATTTGAATATTAAATATAATTTGATAGCAATGTAAATTAAAAGCAGCATTTTGTTATTAAAATTATAAACTGAACAGACAATAAAAAATAGATTCCTATAAGATTTATAGGAATTTATTTTTAAATTAAGACAAAATATTGTAATTTCTACGGATATATAATAAAATAGGAATCGTAAAATAGAGATAATAATTACAAAAGAAAAAATAGATAATAAATATATCACAAATTGTAAAAAACTTTTTTAATATACATTACCTAAAATGACAAAAAAAGTTAATACAATATATTAGAATAGCAACTATATTAAAGAAGTTATGAGGTGGTAAAGGATGTTTCAAAATATAAGTGCTAATACAGATTATGTAGAAGAAAAACAAAAAAACAGAGGAGACTTAAAGGAAAATTTTATAAAACAAAACTTCTCGAAGCAATCGGTACTAATTTATATATTAGCCTTTATGGTGTCAACAGTTCAATTTGGAAATGATATGGCGCCATTTGCGATAGCGATAATTGCAGCAATAACAGCCAATAATATACCAATATTAATTCCATATGTAATAACATGTATAGGAACCTTTATAGGATTTGGTGGATCAGGATTACTTACATATATATTAACAAGCTTAATCTTTATGGCTCTTTCTATTTTTGTAATACCAAAAATAAATGAAGTAACAGAGCAAAAAAGATTGATGCCACATTTAATAGTAGCTACATTTCTAGTTCAAGTTGTAAAAATATTATTCGGACCAATATTAATTTATGACATTTTATCTGCAATTTTATTTACTATAATAGCATGTATATTCTATAAAATTTTTAATAGCTCAATTTCAGTAATAAAAGATTCAAAAACCAAAAAAGCATTTGCTATAGAGGAACTAATAGGGACAAGTTTATTAATAGCAATTGCAATAGCAGCATTTAGGGAAATAAGCATATTTGGATTTTCTATTAGAAATATTTTAAGTGTATTAGTAGTATTAATATTAGGTTGGCAAAATGGTATTTTAGTGGGAGCAACATCTGGAGTAACAATAGGTGTTGTAATAGCAATAATTCAAAATGGGGATCCAGTGCAAATAGCAGCGTTTGCAATTTCTGGAATGATAGCAGGGTTATTAAATAAAATTGGAAAAATAGGTGTAATAATAGGATTTTTATTAGGCAATATAATATTAAGTTATGCAGCAAATGGAAATACACATTCAGTAATAATGGTTCAAGAAATCTTAATCGCATCAATTGGATTACTTGCAATGCCAAAAAATATGAAGATTAATATAGAAGATTTTGTAAAAGATATAAAATATTTGCCTAAAGCACCAGATAATAGATTAGAGCAAAAAGAAGATATGGTATATAAATTAAATAATGTATCTGATGCAATATCAGAAATGGCTAATACATATAAAGAGGCTGCAGCAACAGTCCTAGAAGAAAATGAAGTAGAATATACAAAGAATAAAGAAATTTTTGTAACAGAATTAGAAAATAATATCAATGATTTAAAAGATAATGTTTTATACGATGATTTAATAGATGATGAGTCACCAATAGTTGATGATATATTTAAAATATTAACAGAAAAAGCAGAAATTACAAGAAAAGAATTATTAAATATATTCGAAAATCATAATAATTATATTTTAGGATTTGATGATTCAGCAGTAAGTAATAAATTAATGGATGAAATAGATAAAATGGTTAAAGCAATAAATGCTTCTTATAGGGTTAGTAGAATAAATTTTATTTGGAAGAAAAAGATTGTAGAAAACAAAGAAGCCATGGTAAGTCAACTAGATGGAATATCAAAAACAATATCAAATTTAGCTGATGATATTACAACTAAAAAAATTGATGGTAAAGAAATAAATGAAAAAGAAGAATTGTTAAAATTACTTGAACAAAAGAAAATACAAGTTAAGGAATTAAATATTAATAAAGAGAAAAATGGAAAGATAGAGATAGGTATTTATATTAATCCTTGTGAAGATTATAATAGTACAAATTTAGAAATAGAAGAATGTAAATCAGATAAAATTAAGCAAATTATTACTAAATTTTATAAGCAAGAATTCGAAGTACAATTAGTTGATTGTTCAATTCAAAAAGCAACAGATATTTGCTATTTTAAATATATAAGTAAAAATAAATATAAGTTGCAGATAGGACTTGCTAGAGCTAAAAAAGATGGTAGTCCAGTTTCTGGTGATACAACTTTAAAAATGAAATTACAAGATGGTAAACAATTAATTGCAATAAGTGATGGAATGGGTTCTGGTCCAAATGCAAGAAAAAGCAGTAAAATAGCGGTACAAATGCTAAAAAGATTGCTTATATCAGGATTTAATAAAGAAACATCATTAGATATGATAAATTCTAGTATGTGTTTAAATTCAGAAGATGATTCATATGCAACACTAGATATTGCAATATTCGATTTATATGAAGGAAATGTAGAGTTTATAAAAAATGGTGCATCTCCTACGTATATAAAAAATAGACGACATGTAGATGTAATAAAAAATATTACATTACCAGCTGGAATTTTAAATAATATTGAATTAAAAATTTCAGATAGAGATATAGAAGAAAATGAAATTTTAGTAATGTGCAGTGACGGTATTGCCGAATCAAATGCAGAGTATGAAAACAAAGAGTTGTGGCTTAAATATTTGCTAGAACAAATGGAAACTGAAAATGTTCAAAAAATGGCAGACATAATTTTAGCAGAAGCAATAGATAATAACTACGGAATTCCTAAAGATGACATGACAGTTATTGTATGCAAAATAGAAAAGAATTAAAGAAAAAAGTTCTCTAAAAAGAGAGCTTTTTTTGAGGGATAAATTTTGTATATTTAGTTGTAATTTGTCATAAAAATGTGGTATAGTGTATATGTAAAAAAACAAAAAATTTCTTACGGAGGAAATAAGATGAGTAGAGGAAAAAGATATAATGGGGAAGCAAAACTTAACATGAAAAAAGTCTTAGCAGTATTAGTTGCACTGTTAGTAATAGTAATGTTTGTTTTTGTTATATATAAATTAGTAACAAATGGACGAGGAGAAAGGATGACAAATAATTATTATTTTACATCTTTTCAAGACAATAAATATGGAGTAATAAATAATAAAGGTGAAGAGGTTATAGCACCATCTTACCAAGAATATATTGTAATTCCAAATAATAAAACAGATATATTTTTATGTACATATGATGTAGATTATACAAATAATACATATAAAACGAAAGCCTTAAACTCAAAAAATAAAGAAATATTTACAGATTACGAAAATATTGAACCAATAGCAAATTATGATGCTAACAATATAATTTCATATGAACAAAATGCTATTAAAGTACAAAAAGACGGAAAATATGGAATGATTAATATAGAAGGTAAAGAGATATTACCATGCGAATATGATGAATTATATTCTTTAAAAAATACAGACAATAGCATCTTAGTAGAAAAAGATGGAAAAATAGGGTTAGTAGATAATACGGGAAAAGTAATAATAGAACCTCAATATAAAGAAATAAGAGGATTAGGAACAGATTATAAATTAGGTTATATAACAATAACAGAAGATGATAAATACGGAGTTGTAGATTGTAATAATCAAAAGGTATTAGAAAACGAATATCAAGATATAAAGAGTTTAACTGAAAATGGAATATATGCTGTAAAAGAAAATAATAATTGGGAATTAGTACAAAGAAATGGAGAAGTAAAACTTTCTGAAGGACTACAAAATGTTCAAGATATTTTAGGAATAAAAAATGGAAATGTAATAATAAAAAATACAAGCAATAAAGTAGGCGTAATTAGTTCAGAGGGCGAGACAATTTTAAATACTGTATATGATGATGTTAAATTTGCTTTTACAGGTTCATATATAATTGAACAAAATGGAAAGTATGGTATTGCTAAGAGTAAAGATGAAATAGTAGTAAATCCAACTTATACAACAATGAATTACATAAGCACAGCAGATATAATAGAAGCAAGCGAAGATGGAATTACTTCAAATTTATTAAATAGTAATTTTGAAACAAAACTAACAGGAATAGTTACGGAAATTAATACAAGTAAAGGTTATATAAAGATAAGACAAGACAATGAAGCGAAGTATTATAACTTTAGATTCGAAGAAAGAACAGAGCAAGATATAAATAGTTCAAATACATTATTTTTAGACAAGCAAAATGATAAATATGGTTATGTAGATAAAAACGGAAAAGTAGTAGTAGATTATCAATATGATGATGCAACAGAGCAAAATGAATATGGTTATGCAGCAGTTCAAAAAGATGGAAAATGGGGAGCAATAAACGAAAAAGGAGAAGAAATAGTTGCACCACAATATGATTTTTCTAATAATTTAGGTATAAACTTTATAGGAGAATGGCATTTAGGAAGTATAGATTCAAATGCTACATACTATACAAAATAATTTAACAAAAGAGGGAGAATAAATGGAACTAAAGACAAGGTATCAATATACTTATTTTATATATCCATATGTAATTGAACAAAATAAATATTCAAAGTACTTGCAAAATTTACTAAGAAATAAAAAATGTACATTAAGAATGTTTGAAAAGCAAAAAGACTTGGATATATATAATAAATTTTTACCTAAAGTAAGAAGATTTATGTTTCCAACATTTGATTTTTCAATAAATAAAAGAAAAAAATTTAAGGAATTAGATGTTGGATTACAAGCAACAATTCTTCAAAAATATCCATGTACTATATTTGAATATAACTTAGGTAAAAATGCACAAGGGAAAGCTGGTAGAAATACAGGAATTTTCTTTAAAATTGATAAAATAGAGATAATATGTTTTTATACAGGTGAATGTTTTATTACATTAAAAACATCGGTAGAAGATTTAGAACAATTTGATGATGTATTAAATTTTAATTATAAATTTAAAGATATAAAATCAGAATTTATCTCTATGAAACAGTTTGATAATATAAAAATTCAAACGAGCGAATTTGATGATGTTCGTAAAATAACAGAAGTAATAGACGAATTAGTAGGAAATTATACAAAAAATATAAATATAGATACAAATAAATTTTTAACATATTCATATTCTTGTATAGATCAAGAACATTGGAATAAGAATAAAAGTTTTGAAAATATAAAACATCAATTTTATAAATATACAAATGTGTTGCCAAGTAATTATAATTTAAATGTAGAATTTAGTGAAAACGATAAAAAGGTAGATATAATAGACAAATGGGAATATATAAAATTTGGATTTTCTAATCAAGCAACAACCCTATTTACATCAGGAGTAGATACTTTTAATTATACAAAACTACCATTTCTTTATGAAAAAGTATATATTTATATGTATATTTTACAACTATATAAAAAGATATATATTCAAAAGTTAATAGAGAAATATAAAAGTGCTACAAAGGCTAGTAAATTAAGAAAAGAATTTTTGAATTTTACACATAATATTTGGTTACAAGATATTACTACAGACGATATAGGGCAATTGTTAACAAATAGCTGGTCAGAAAATTTAGAATTAGAAAAGCTATATTGGAAATTAAAAAATGAATATGATATCTTATATAAAGAATCAAACATAGAGAAAACAGCAAAAAGTAATAAAGTTATAATGATAATACTAATAACATCATTAATATTAAATATAATAAATTTTGTAGTATTATTAAATTAATCGGGATTTTGGAATGATCCTTCGGGATTTGGGGACGTTCCTTAAATCCCTTTTATATTATAATTAATGGAGGAATAATCAATGATAAAATGTGGTACAGATATAATAGAAATAGCTAGAATTAAAGATGCGATAGAAAAAGAAGGATTTAAAGAGAGAGTCTATACTGAAAAAGAAATAGAATATTGCGAAAGTAAAAATATACAAAAATATCAAAGTTATAGTGGTAGATTTGCAGCAAAAGAAGCAATTTTTAAGGCTCTTTCTACTCTTATAGAAGATAAATATAAAATAAAGTGGACAGATTTTGAGATAATTAATGATAAAGAAGGAAAGCCAAATGTACAAATTAATACTGATATTATAGATAAATTACTTATTAAAAATATTGATATAAGTATTTCACATTGCAAAGAATATGCTACAGCTGTATGTATTATAGAAATTAATAATTAAAAGGAAGAGAAATATTATGAAATTATTTGATTCACATTGTCACTTGAATGACGAAAGATTTAATGAAGATAGAGAAAGTTTAATAATAACATTAAAAAATGAAGGTGTAGAAAAATTAGTTACTGCAGGATACAGTCTAGAAAGCAGTAAAGAAGCTATAGAATTAGCAAATAAATATGATTTTATCTATGCCACAATAGGTATTTCACCAAATGATGTACCAGATAATAAGGAGAAACTAAGTCAAGAAATAGAGCAATTAAAAGAAGTGTATAAAACGTCTAAAAAGATTGTTGCCGTAGGCGAGATTGGATTAGATTATCATTGGAATACAGAAAATAAAGAGCTACAAAAGTATACTTTTATAGAACAAATAAAATTAGCAAATGAATTAGATTTACCAATCCAAATTCATACTAGAGATGCGGTAATGGATACATTAGAAATTTTAAAAGCCAATTCTGTAAAAAATGGGGGAATATTTCATTGCTGCCCATTTAATAGAGAACTTGTTAAAGAAGGTCTTAAATTAGGATTTTATATATCTTTTGCTGGTCCAACTACATTTAAAAATTCAAAAAATGCAGCAGAAATAATAAATATGGTACCTAATGATAAATTTTTAGTAGAAACAGATAGTCCATATCTAGCTCCAGAACCACATAGAGGGACAAGAAATGACCCAAGGAATGTGCAATTCATTATTAAAAAGATTGCAGAAGAAAAAGGAAAGACTTTTGAAGAAGTTCAGAATATGGCATATGAAAATGCAAAAAGAATATTTAGAATTAATTAAATACTTAGAACGCTTTAATTCCGTATATGTAATGACAACAGCATAGGAACAAAAAGATAGCTTAGTTTTTATAAACTAAGCTATTTTAAATTTTTAATTGCTTCAATTCTATCCTCTATAGATGGGTGAGTAGAAAACCAATTATTAGCTTTCTTTTGTTTGCCTTTAAAAGGTGTTACTATATACATATTTTCTGTAGAATTATTTGCCTGTTCTAATTTAGAAGTATCCGAATCCAATTTTGTTAAAGCAGAAATTAGAGCATCAGGATTTCTAGTAAATTCTACTGCTGTTGCATCAGCCATAAATTCACGTTTTCTAGAAATAGCAAGTTTCATTAGTTTTCCAAAAAATCCTGCTAATACAAGTAAAATTATACTAACGAGAACCATAATTCCATTTGAGCCTCTATTATTATCATCAAATCTACCCCATAAAAATGCTCTGGAAAAGAAATCAGATAATATAATAACTAAACCTACCATAACTGTTAAAACAGCAGATAATCTAATATCGTAATTTTTTATATGTCCCATTTCGTGAGCAACTACACCCTCTAATTCGTAATAATCTAATTTGTCTAGTAAATCAGTTGTTACGCAAATTACAGAATGTTCGGGATCTCTACCTGTTGCAAAAGCGTTTGGCTGGTTAGAATCCATTATATATAATTGTGGTTTGTATTGTAATCCAGAAGAGACCATTAAAGCGTCTAATATATTTATTAATTTTTTATTTTCCTCTTCGGTAGCAGGTCGAGCTCTATTTATGGATAAAACAATTTTGTCGCTATAATAATATGAGCCCCATGCAGATGCAATAGATACAATTAGTGCTATTATTATAGAAAATATTCCAAAGTCTAAAGCATAACATATATAATAGATAATTAATGTTATTACTACTATATAAATAGATATTATAAATCCTGTTTTTATTTTATTTCTTTTTATATCTTGATACATAATAAAACCTCGCATTAATAGTATATATTTAAAAAGATTTCTTTATACTAAAAGAAATCTTTGGACATTATAAAAAAATTAAATTATTTTGAAAAATCAATTTTAACATTTTGCTTTTCTTTTTCATCTTCTACTTCAAATAATTCACTAGGTTTAAAGTTAAATGCTTTAGCGATAAGATTTGAAGGAAACATTTCTAATTTTGTATTATACATAGTAACTGTATCATTATAGAATTGTCTTGAATATGCAATTTTATTTTCTGTATTTCTTAATTCTTCTTGTAGTTGTGCAAATGATTCGCTAGCTTTTAAATCTGGGTAGCTTTCTGAAACAGCCATTATTGTTTTTAAAGCTTCTGTTAACTGATTAGAAATATCAGCTTTTTCTGCAACTGTAGTAGAAGAAGCCCAAGCAGTTCTAAGTTCAGCTATTTTAGAAAACGTTTCACTTTCGTGAGCCATATAACCTTTTACAGTTTCTTGTAAATTAGGAATTAAATCGAATCTTCTTTTTAATTGTACATCTATTTGACTCCAAGCGTTTTGAACTCTTTGTCTTAAACTTACTAAATTATTGTACATTGCTACGACTACGATACAAATTACAACAATAACAATAACTATTATTGGAATAACCATATATACATTCCTCCTTTTCGTTATTTTAGCATATTATATGATAATATACAACATCTTATATAAATGTAACATAAATAAAATATATGAATAAAACTTGACCGAAATGAATATAATATAGTAAATATTAGCAATTTTGGAAAATTTGACATATGAAAAAATATATAGTATAATAAAATCTGCTTATGGGAAATAAGCTTAATTAGTGACTTTATAATCGTGCAAAAGCACGAAGGAGGAATTTATGTTAAAAGTTAATGATGATGAAAAAGCATCAATATCGCTTAAGAGAATACTTGGAATTTGTTTAATATTCTTATTCATATCAGGAATTTGTGTATTTGCAGCCAATAAACAAGTAAAAAATGTGAAAATTACATTATCTAATGGTTGCGAAATGAATGTAGTAACATCAAAAACAAAAGTTGCTGATATATTAGATGAAAAACATATTATATTATTACCAGAAGAGAAAGTAACTCCAGATGAAAATACAACAATTGGAGCAAATGGTGAAATTGTAATAACAGAAAAAACAGCTCAAGAAGAAGTTGCAGAGCTAGTATCAAACGAAACAGAAGCTACAACTACTGAAGAAAATGCAAATGAACTAAGTATGGAAATGATTTCACAAGCATACAATCCAATAACAGAAAAAACAATCGTGGAAGTTCAATCTATACCATTCGAAACAGTAACAAAAAATGTAGCAAATGGTGCTAGTGAAACTAAAGACCAAGTTTTACAAGAAGGTAGAGAAGGAAAGAAAGAAGTAACATATAGAGTAAAATATCAAAATGATGTAGAAATAGAAAGAACAGAAGTAAGTTCTGTAGTACTTGAAGAACCAGTAAATAAAATAGTTCAAGTAAGAGCTAAACAAACAACATCAAGAAGTTCAAGTGGTAGAACTTATATATCTGGAAGTGTAGCAGAATATCAAGCTTATGCAAGAGCAAGATGTAGTGCATATGGTTGGTCAACTGCAGACTTTAACTGTTTAGTTGCTCTTTGGAACAAAGAAAGTAAATGGAACCCTAACGCATACAACTCAGGTTCAGGAGCATATGGAATACCACAAGCATTACCAGCAAGTAAAATGGCTACAGCAGGAACAGATTACAGAACAAATTATAAGACTCAAATAAATTGGGGATTAAGTTATATAAGCTCAAGATATGGTTCTCCATCAGCAGCATGGAGCCACTCAAAATCTAAAGGTTGGTACTAAAATTAAGCCAATGGATTGGTAATTACAATATGTAATAGCTAATTCATTGGCATTTTTTATAGAAAGGAAAATATTATGAAATTAATATCATGGAATGTAAATGGATTAAGAGCAGTTGTAAATAAAGGATTTAAAGAATTTTTTAAAGAAATAGATGCAGATATATTTTGTATTCAAGAAACTAAAATGCAAGAAGCACAGTTAGATGAAAATATTTTAGAAATATTTGAAGGCTATAATGCTTATTGGAATAGTGCAGAGAAAAAGGGATATTCTGGTACAGCAATTTTTACTAAACAAAAACCTTTAAATGTAACTTATGGAATTGGAAAAGAAGAGCATGATAAAGAGGGAAGAGTAATAACATTAGAATTCGAGAAATTTTATATGGTAAATATTTATACTCCAAATTCAAAAAGGGAATTAGAAAGATTAGATTATAGACAACTATGGGAAGATGAAATACGAGCATATTTACTAAAATTAAAGGAGAATAAATCAGTTGTAATGTGTGGGGATCTAAATGTTGCCCATACTGAAATAGACTTAAAAAATCCAAAGACAAATAGAAAAAATGCCGGATTTACAGATGAAGAAAGAGCAAAAATGACAGAACTTTTAAATGCAGGTTTTGTAGATACATTTAGATATAAGTATCCAGAAGTAGAAGGAAAATATAGTTGGTGGTCATATATGTTTCATGCCAGAGAAAAAAATGCAGGCTGGAGAATAGATTATTTTATAGTTTCAGAAAATTTAAAAGATAAAATAGAAGATGCAAAAATTTTAGATGATATTTATGGAAGTGACCATTGTCCGGTAGAATTGGACTTGAATATTTAATTAAGCGAAGGGAAGAACAAAATGAAAGAAAATAGTTGGAAAAAATGGCTATATTGGTTTAGCTTTGGAGTTGCAATTATAATTGTATTTAATATATTTAATAATTTTGATAATTTAAAACAAATAATAGGTAATTTTTTTCAAATACTTAGTCCGTTTTTAGCAGGTATTTTAATAGCATATATATTATATTTACCTAGTAGAAGAATAGAAAAAACTCTTGGAAAAAGTAAAGTTAAATTTATTAAAAATAAAGCAAGACCAATTAGTGTAATAATAATTTATCTGTTAATTTTAGTTATTTTAATAGTTGCAATGAAATTTCTTATTCCAAAAGTATATGATAGTATAGTAGAATTAATAAATAATTCACAAGGCTATATAACAGATATTATTAATAAATTTTCTGCTCTTCCAGAAGACTCTTTCTTAAAGAAAGATTTCTTAGAGCAAGCAATAGCAAAATTAAAAGAAATAGATATTATGCAAATTTTAAATTATATATCTGGAATATTTAGTTTTGCTACAAGTTTATTAAATATATTTGTTGCAATTGTTGTTTCGGTATATGTATTAGCAGCAAGAGGAAAATTAGTAAAGGCATTAAAGAAATTTATTATAGCTGTATTTAAACCTAAAACAGCAGAACTAATAATTAAATATTTTAATAATTCAAATGAATATTTCTTTAAATTCTTATCAAGCCAAGTATTAGATGGGATTGTTGTAGGAATATTAACATCAATAGCTATGTCTTTATTAGGAGTAAAATATGCAGTATTATTAGGCTTCTTTATAGGATTGCTTAACCTTATACCATATTTTGGTGCAATATTTGCTGTAGCAATTTCTGCAATTATAACCCTAGTTACAGGTGGATTAGCACAAGCAATTTGGATGCTTGTAATAGTAATTATTTTACAACAAATAGATGCCAATATAATAAATCCAAAAATAGTAGGTGGCTCTTTAAAATTAAGTCCATTACTTGTTATATTTGCGGTTGCAGTAGGTGGAGCGTATTTTGGAATATTAGGAATGTTTTTAGGTGCACCAGTTGCTGCAGTAATAAAATTACTAGTAACAGATTTTGTAAATTATAGATTAGAACAAAAATTACAAGAGGATAAATAGGGAAAAAAGGAACGTCCCTAAATCCCGAGGAGTGCCGAAATCACGAGGAACGTTCCCAAATCATGAAGGAGCGTCTTAAAATCCTATTCCCATATGAGAATATAAATTATTAATAAAATATTAATAGTTTATATTCTTTTTTCTTAATAAATAAAATGGTATAATACCTATAGAATTGAGCAGAGGGGAAATGTTTTTATGTATAATATTTTAGTTTGTGATGATGATAAGGAAATTGTAAATGCGATAGAAATATATTTGGAAAAAGAAGGTTACCAAATATATAAAGCATACAATGGAAAGGAAGCCTTGAAAATAATTGATAGTACAGAGTTACATTTAGTTATATTAGACATAATGATGCCAGAGTTAGATGGGATAAGTGTAGCAGAAAAAGTAAGAAAAGATAAAGCTATTCCAATTATTATGCTTTCTGCAAAATCAGAAGATTACGACAAAATAAAAGGCTTAAATGTAGGAGCAGATGATTATATAACTAAACCATTTAATCCGATGGAATTAGTAGCAAGAGTAAATTCACAGATAAGAAGATATACTAAGTTAGGAAGTATTAATAAAAAAGAAGAAAACGAAGATATTTATAAATCTGGGGAATTAGTAATAGATGATAGTAAAAAAGAAGTTACTGTTGATGGAAAAAATATAAAGCTAACTCCTACAGAATACAATATTTTAAAATTCTTAACCCAAAATAAAGGAAAGGTATTTTCTATTTCGCAAATATATGAAAATGTTTGGGAAGAGGAATCTTATGGAGCAGAAAATATAATTGCAGTACATATAAGACACATAAGAGAAAAAATAGAAATAAATCCACGTGAGCCAAAATATCTAAAAGTAATTTGGGGAATTGGATATAAGATAGAAAATATTTAATGAACTTTAGGGACGGAGTTAAAAGTTCATTGCTTAACATAAAATTTGAACTTTAAGCCCCGTCCCCAAAGTTCAAAGTTCAAAAGTTCACAAAATGAGAGGATGTGGCGAGATGGAAGAAAGAAGTATTTTAAAAAACCAAGTTTTAAAAACTATTGCTTTTTTAACATTACCGATATTTGCAATGATAATAATAGTTGATTGCATAATAATTTATTACTCTGTTGCATGCCCAGAAATAAAAGAAAACAAAGATTTTTATGACACAGATATGTTTATAGATTCATATATGGGAGAAGTAGAACGAAAAGGTGTAAGTTTAAAAGATGAAGTAGAAGAAGGATATTTTATAGACGAATATGGCTATGAGATAGATCCTGTAGAAGATACTGATAGAATGCCAATTTATGTACAAGATGGAGAATATAAAATATATTATCAAACAAATCATACAAAGAAAAAATTTATATATTTATTAGTAAATGAAGAGGCCAAAATTGCGTATACAAATATTCAGCAAACATCTAAAACGAATACTATAGAAAAATTAAAACAAGAGATAATATCTAACAATAAATATTGGTCTATTTCAAATAATCAAATTCAAACAAATATAGAAAGATTATCAGAAGAAAATATAGTTCGAAATGAGGATTTACAGAAAATAAGCGAATTTTCTATGAATAAACAATATTATACAGCGTTTGATGAAACTGTACAAAATATAGATTCTTCTAGCGATATAACGCTTAATAGAGCACTATATAATCAAACTAAGAGCTTATATAAATATTCATATTCAACATTAATTATTAGTATAATAATAGGTTCAATAGAACTTATATATTTAATTTACAGTTTAGGATATGTAAAAAACAAAGAAGAGATTTACTTATCGTGGTTAGATAAAATTCCGTTAGAAATATTATTTTTTGGATACTGTTTATTATTTTTTGTAGAGGCAGCACTGTTGGTAATGTGCTTAAGTGTAATTTCTGTGGATGTTAATTTATGTGTAATGCTTATTATGTTAGTTGGATATTTTTCTGTACTAAGTGCATTATATGGTGCCGGAACATTGCTAAAGCGAATAAAAGCCCATACATTTTTCAAGAATTCAATTACATATAGAATCCTAAAATGGCTAATACAAAAATATAAAAATGTAAAAAATATAATTTCATCAAATAAAAATTTAGGCGGAAAAATAGCATTATATTTTATTGGAATTGTAACTGTATCCATACTTATAGGTTTAATATTTAAAGAGTTTGGAATTTTATTAGATATAGTTTTCTGGATTTGGTGCTATTATAAAATTATGAAAGAAGTAGATAAATTTAAACAAATACATGATGCTACAGAAAAGATATATAAGGGAGATACAAATATTAAATTAGATGAATCTTTATATACAGGAGTTTTAAAAGAACTTGCAATATATATTAATGACATAGCTGGAGGATTTTCTAATGCTATAAAAGAAAGTTTAAAAAGTGAAAGATTAAAAACAGAACTTATAACAAATGTTTCGCATGATATAAAAACACCATTAACTTCAATTATCAATTATGTGGATTTACTAAAACAAGAAAATATACAAAATGAAAAAGCTAAAGAATATATAGAAGTTTTAGACAATAAATCACAAAGGTTAAAGAAATTAATAGAAGATTTAGTAGAAGCATCAAAAGCATCTTCGGGAAATATAAAAATAAATAAAGAAGTATTAAATGTTAAAGAATTACTAAATCAAGTAACTGGAGAGTTTGAAGACAAATTTAATAGTCGTGGATTAAATATAATAAGTAAATTACCAGAAAAAACTGTGTATATCAAGGCAGATAGCAGATATTTATATAGAGTATTAGAAAACATATATAGTAATGTTGCAAAATATGCAGAAGAGAATACTAGAGTTTATATAGATTGCATATTAGAAGAGGAAAATACTGTTGCAATATATGTAAAAAATATTTCTAAAGATGAATTAAATATTTCTGCAGATGAATTGATGCAAAGATTTGTAAGAGGGGATAAATCTAGAAATACAGAAGGAAGTGGTTTAGGCCTTTCTATTGCTAAAAGTTTAACAGAACTACAAGATGGAACATTTAATATATATTTAGATGGAGATTTGTTTAAAGTAGCTATTAAATTTAAAAGAGTATAAAAATAAACAGCCTCAAACTATGGGGCTGTTTTTAGATTAATAAATAATTAAATAAAAATTATAAAAAATAAAACTTTTAGTTGTTAAAATATAGAATTATGATATAATTTGCAGGAGAACAAAATATCGCTAAAGGAGAAAAAAGATGCAAGATTTATTAGAAGGTTTAAATGACAAACAATATGAAGCCGTTATAAATACAGATGGACCATGTTTAGTAATAGCTGGTGCGGGAAGTGGAAAAACAAAAGTATTAACACATAAAATAGCATATTTAATGCAAGAAAAAGATATAAAACCATGGAATATATTAGCAATAACATTTACTAATAAAGCTTCAAACGAAATGAAAGAAAGAGTAGAAGCATTAGTAGGTGATGATGCAAAAGATATGTGGATTGGAACATTCCATTCTATATGTGTTAAAATTTTAAGAAGATTTATAGATAGAATTGGTTTTGATCATTCTTTTGTAATTTTTGATACATCAGACCAAAGAACATTAATTAAGGAATGTTTAAAGGATTTACAAATAGATGATAAGATGTTTACAGATAGAATTGTTCAATTCGAAATAAGTAATGCAAAAAATGATATGAAAGAACCAGAAGAATATGAGGCTATGGCGAAAGGTGATTACAGAAAAGAAAAAATAGCTTCAGTATATAACTTATATCAAAAAAGACTAAAAGAGAATAATGCTATAGACTTTGATGATATTATAAATTATGTAATAAAAATATTTAAAGAAAATGATGATGTATTAGATTATTATACAAATAAATTTAATTACATATTAGTAGATGAATATCAAGATACAAATAAAGCACAATTCACATTAATAAGATTACTTGCAAAAGCACATGGAAATATTACTGTGGTTGGTGATAATGACCAATGTCTTGTTGGAGATACAAAAATACAAACTAGCGATGGGATAAAACTTATAAAAGATATAAAAAAAGGAGATAAAGTTCTAAGTGCATCAGGAAAAGGAAATATTAATGAGGGAATTGTGGAAAGTACGAAACAAAAAGAATATGAAGGAAAAATTATAAAAATAATAACAAAAAAGGGTTTCATTTTACAGGGAACACCAAATCATATAATATTTTCAAAATTAATACCTGACCAAGATAATTATTATGTATATTTAATGTATAAGAAAGATTTAGGCTATAGAATAGGACAAACAAGTGGTGTAAGAAAGAATGATGTGGGAGATATACAAAATGGCTTATGCGTTAGAATGAGACAAGAAAAAGCAGATAAGATATGGTTGTTAAAAACTTGTAAAAACTTACAGCAAGCTAGATATTATGAATCTTATTATGCTTTTACATATGGAATACCAACATTGGTATTTCATTCACAAGGAAGAGCAATGCAATGGACACAAAAAAATATAAATAAATTATTTAATTCAATAGATACGGAAACAAGAGTTGAAAAATTAATGCAAGATTTAGAACTTTCAAAAGAGTATCCAATTAATATACCACAAGCATCAATGCAAGGTGGATCCAAAAGGAAGATTGTTAAAGTTGTTTATTTTTCAGGAACTGAAAGAAAAAATGGGAAATGTGGACATAGAGTTTATATAAATTCTGCAGACAAAGGGCTAAAAGAAAAATTAGAGAATAATGGTTTAAAAACTAGAAAGGGAAAAGCATCAACATGGAGAATCGAAGTTGAAAGATCTAATTATGAAGACGCTTATAAATTTGCAGAAAAAATAAAGAATATTTCAGATGATATTATATTAACTTCAAAAATAAATTTAATAAGACATGAATTATATAATTTTACTCCTTTAGGTCACGTAAGAGAAAATATGGTGGTTGTAATAAATAAAGATGGAAAGTTAGAAGAGGATATTGTAAAATCAGTAGAAATAGAAGATTACGAAGGAAAAGTATATGATATTAATGTTCAAGATTACAGACAATATTTTGCTAACAATATATGTGTTCATAATTGTATTTACGGATTCCGTGGCTCAGATATTTCTAATATTTTAAACTTTGAAAAAGATTTTAAAGGAACAAAAATAATAAAATTAGAACAAAATTATAGATGTACACAAAATATATTAAATGCGGCAAATTCTGTTATAAAAAATAACGAAGTAAAATACAAGAAAAAATTATGGACAGAAAACGAAGAAGGGGCATTACCAACATTTCATGTTTCAGATGATGAATATGATGAAGGTAGATATATCGTAGAAGAGATAAATCATTTAAGAAGGGAAGAATATTATAAATATTCGGATTTTGCAATACTTTATAGAATGAACTCACAATCAAGAGCAATAGAGGAAATCTTAGGAAGAGAAGCCATTCCATATAAAATTGTTGGAGGACTTAAATATTTCGAAAGAAAAGAAATAAAAGATATAATCGCATATTTAAGATTAATTAATAATACATCAGATAATTTAGCTTTAAAAAGAATTATAAACGAACCTAAAAGAGGAATTGGTAAAACAAGTTTAGATAAGATACAAGCAATATCAGAACAAACTGGAATACCAATGTACCAAATAATAAAAGAAGCAGACCAATATGGCCTTAGCAGAGTATATTCAAATGCCCAAGGATTTATAGAAGTTATAGAAGATTTAATTAGTAAAAAAGATGAGTATACAATAACAGAATTAATAAAACATACATTAAAAGAAACAGGATATACAAAAGCTTTGGAAGATGAAAATAGTATAGAGGCAGAAAACAGAATAGAGAACCTAGAAGAATTTTTAACAATTGCAGTGCAATTCGAAGAAGAAGAGGCTGATAATGATTTAAGTACTTTTTTAGAGGGAATAACTCTTTCTAGTGATATAGATGGAATGGATGAAGAAGAAGAATCTGTTACATTGATGACATTGCACTCAGCTAAAGGATTAGAATTTCCAGTAGTATTTTTAGTAGGCATGGAAGAAGGAATTTTCCCTGGATATAAATCTATAGGAGAGCCAAAAGAATTAGAAGAAGAAAGACGTTTATGTTATGTAGGTATAACTAGAGCAAAAAATAATTTATATTTAACATGTAGTAGACAAAGGACAATGTTTGGTTCAACCAGCTGTAATCCTGTATCAAGGTTCGTAAAAGAAATACCAGAAAATATGCTAGAAGGTGCAAACGAAATAGACAGCGAACCAGAAAACAAATTTAAAGATAGTAATTATGAATGGAGCTATGGAAAATCTGGAAATAATGGAAAAGTTGTAAGCTATAAAGTAGATATACCAAGTTCTAAGCCAGAGCCAAGCTTTGCATTTAAATCTGCAGAGAGCTTTTTAGCAAAATTAAATAACAAAGCACAAGGAAATGATACAGATTTATCAAAATATAAAGAAGGACAAAGAATATATCATAAACGTTTTGGTGAGGGAAATATAAGTAAGATAGAACCAGAAGGAGACGACTTAAAACTAGATATTCAATTTGACAAAGTAGGCCATAAACGTTTAATGGCAAAATTTGCAAACCTAGAAATTATAAACTAAACACATAGAGGGATTTTGTGGATGTTCCTTGGAGGAGGGATTTTGGGGACGGTCCTTAAATCCCGCTTAATTATCTCTAGGTTGCCAAAGGGAGGTTTTAAATGAAAAGGTTATTAATAGATATGGATGATGTAATTTGTGAAAATGGTTTTATTCGTATGATAAATGAATTTTTAGGAACAAATTATAAATCAGAAGACGCAAATTCATATTATGTAAATGATTTAATACCTAAAGATAAATTTGAAGAATGGGTAAAATTTTTCGAAGAAAAAAATGTATATGATTACGTGAACATTGTTAAAGATGCACCAGAAGTTATAGAAAAGCTTAATGAATTTTATGATATATACATAATTACAGCATATATTTTTAGAGATAAGCCTGAAATTTCTGGAAGTCAATTAAAAAATAAATTCGATTATTTAACTAAAAATTTGCCTTTTATTGATCCTAAAAAGTTTATATTTTTATCTGATAAAGAATTGGTTGATGCAGATATAAGGATTGATGATAGTGTTGATAAATTAAAGGGAAAAGCTGAAATGAAATTACTATTTACAGCATATCACAACAAGAACATTGCAGATGATGAATTGAAAGAAAAGAAATTAACTCGAGTAAATAGTTGGAAAGAAATAGAAAAAATATTACTTTAAAATAGAAACTGCCATTTGGCAGTTTTATTTTTTTATATAGGGAAAAAAGGCCCGTCCCCAAATCCCTAATTCATTATAGGGAAAAAAGGCCTGTTCCCAAATTCCTAAAAGAAACGTTCCTAAATCACCGAAAAAAATGTATAAAAAATAAAAATTGGATAATAATATTAAAAAACAAAAAAGGAGTGATAATATGCCAAACTTAAGTCAAGTTGAATTGCAAAATTTAAGACATCTCATAGGAGCACATGAAACATCTTATCAAAAGTTAAATGCGTATTCTTCAGAAGCTGTCGACCCACAAATTAAGCAAATCTTTGCGAAATCTGCACAAGATGCTTTAAATACAAAACAAAAATTAATGAGTTTTTTAAATAATTAGGAGGTTGTAATGAACGAGAAAATAATGGTAAATGATATTTTATCAGGGGTTAAATCTAATTTAACAACATATCAAAATGCAATTTCAGAAACTGAAAATATGGAGCTTAGACAAACTCTACAACAAATAAGAAATAATGATGAGAGTTTTCAGTATGAATTATTTAAAGTTGCACAAGCTAAAGGGTATTACAAACCAGCAGCTAAAGCTAGTGTAACTGAAATAGATGAAGTAAAAAGTAATTTACAATAAAATATTATCGTAAACACAAGTTTATGTAAATAAAAATATAAGCTTGTGTTTTTGTATACATAAATAAATATAAAATATTACAAAAAGATTAAGTTGTATAGATAAATGAAGAAAAAAAGAAGTATAAAGACATTTTGACGGAAAAAACTGAAAATTTGCTCGATTTTAAAATTTGAAGAAAGAAATTTTTTATTATATGATATAGCCAACGTGTATACAAAGGAGTGTTAAAAATTATTAAGGTAAGAAAAGTATTAATGAATTTTAGAACTTTAATAAAATTATTAGCATTACTAGCCATAGCGGGAGCACTAATTTGGGCAGCGATAATTTTTATTTATAAACCAATTTATAGTGTTACATTAAACGGAGAATTTTTAGGATACTGTGAAGATAAAGCAGAAATGCAAAACAGAATAAACGAGTATATGGATAATGGCTCAGGAGAAAATGTTGCATTTGTGGAAATTAATGATTTACCAGAATATAAAATGTGTCTTTTAAAAAAGGGAATAACAACAGATGATGATGAAATCTTTCAAAAAGTAATAGAAAAAGGCAAAAATTATTATACATATTACGCGATGGTAGTAAATGGAGAAGAAAAGTTATATGTAAAAAATCTTGAAGAAGCAGAGGCTGTCTTACAAGAATTAAAAGATAAAGATAGTGCAAATAAAGATAATATAACTATCGAAGAAAAATATAATACAGAACTTGCAACATTAGTTGCTAAAGAAGATGCTGTTAACCAATTATATGAAGAAAAACAAATAGAAAGCAAAGTTATGGTAGCAAGTACAGCAACTAACAGAAAAACAAGTAACAGAGTAAGTACTTCTACTAGGGTATCAAGCGGAAAAGCAAATTTAGGAATAACATTAATAGAACCAATAAGTGGAATAATAACGGCAAGATATGGTGAAAGAAGTAGTGTTCGTTCTAGTGCACATACTGGACTAGATATTGCAGCACCAGCAGGAACACCTATTAAAGCAGCAGCATCAGGAACAGTAGTATTTGCCGGAAGAAAAGGTTCATATGGTAAGATGATAGTTGTTTCACATGGTAATGGTGTACAAACATATTATGCGCATTGTAGCAGTTTAGTGGCTTCTGTTGGGCAAACTGTATCACAAGGACAAGTTATTGCAAAAGTGGGAAGCACTGGTAACTCTACAGGTAACCATCTACATTTAGAAGTAAGAGTAAATGGTCAAAGCTATAATCCACAGAAATATGTATATTAAAAAATACAAAAAAGAAGGCTAATATTAGTCTTCTTTTTTACGTAAGTATTATTTTAAATTTTTAGATAAAGCTTTATAAAAATTATTTTTTACTAATAAAGTGCCATATTCATTTAATTTGCTCTTAAATAAATTAGAGTTATTTATACTTTTTCCGAATTCTGTTAAGGCACATAAAAATGTTTTAATATTTTCAAAATTTTTATTAATATTATCCATAACCAAGTAATATTTATCCTTATATGTATACAAAGCAAAATCTTTTGTAAAAGCATTTAAACCAGAAATATTTAAATTTTTTAAAAGTAAAATAAAATCAAAAATATCATCAGAATTATTAAACTCGTAAATTATAGTATCTGTAGTTAATCTATTAGATTTTCGCTTAGCTTTAATTGTTTTCTTTTTATATGCAGAAGTTATATCAAAATCAGGCAAAGACCTAGTTACAGTTATAATAAAATCTCCATCTATTGTAGCTAAGGCCTCTATCATAAGTTTATAATCTTTGGTTGTAAAACCCATTTGTTCTTCTGCTTCATCTAATATTTCCATAAATAGTTTTTGCGAATCGGAAGAATTAGACATAAAAGATTGGTAATCTATATCGTTATCTTCTAAATCTTGAAGGTCAAGAATAATTCGAATTTTATCATTACTTAATTTTTCAAATCTCATTAGAATATCCCTCCCGAAATATATATTAATTATACTATATATATAGCATAATTTAAATGAGTAATATTTGGTAATATAATATATTCTATAGTAAAAAAATAGGTACCTTTAATATAGCATAAAAGAAAATAAATTAAAAGAAAAAAATGGAAAAAAATAAAGAATTTTTATTGCCCAAAAATTGTAAATATGACTTGAAAAATCTGTGTAATATATATATAATATTATGGAATTTAATTGTTAATTTCCGTAAGGAAAAGGAGGAGCAACAATGGCAACTAAAGACAAAAATATATGGGTTTTAATAATATTTATTTTAGCAGGAGTAGTAGTAGGTGGACTATTAGGAGAATTAGCTTCTAAAGTTGACTTTTTATGGTGGCTTGGCTATGGAAATAGCTTTGGGTTATCAGAACCACTAGTACTAGATTTAAGTATTATAAAAATTACATTTGCATTAGTAATAAAAGTAAATATAGCAAGTATAATAGGAGTTTTATTAGCTATACTTATATATAGAAAAGTGTAATTTAAATTGGGGGCAGAAAGGATTTTATATGATAATGAAAAAGCTCCCAAATTATGAAAGACCATACGAAAAATTAGAAATATATGGTGAAGAAAGTTTATCTAATTTAGAGCTATTAGCGATTGTAATAAAAACAGGAACAAAAGAAGAATCTGCATTAACATTAGCACAAAAAGTTTTAGATATGGGTAATAAATGTAATTCTAAAGATATCACTTTCTTAGATGAACTTACAATTCAAGAATTAACGAAAATCAAAGGAATAGGTCGAGTAAAAGCAATACAAATGAAGGCAGTGTGCGAACTTGCAAAGCGAATAGGAAAACCTATTTATTCAGATAAAATTATAATAAAAGGGTCAGAAGATGTTGCAACCCTATTTATGAAAGAACTTAAGAACTCAAAAAGAGAAATAGCAAAATTATTAATATTAAATAATAAAAATGTAGTTATAAAAATTAAAGATATATCATTTGGTGGTCAGAACTTTGTAATGATTGATCCAAAGGACATTTTTACAGAACCAATAAAAATGCAAGCACAAAGAATAATACTTGTACATAATCATCCAAGTGGGGACCCGGAACCAAGTAAGGAAGATATATTACTTACGACAAGAGTAAGAGAAGCATCAATGTTATTAGGTATTTCCTTTTTGGACCATGTAATAATAGGAAATAACAATTACGAAAGTGTTTTTGCAATAATGAGAAAGAAAGGATTGTTTTAATATGTTTAAATTTTTAGGACTTAATTCAAAAGATATTGGTATAGACTTAGGAACAGCAAATTTATTAGTCACACTAAAAGGAAAAGGAATCGTACTTAATGAACCTTCTGTAGTAGCAATAGATAAAAATACAGGAGAGATTTTAGCAACAGGTTACGAAGCAAAAGAAATGTTAGGAAGAACTCCAGAAACTATAAAAGCTGTAAGACCTTTAAGAGATGGTGTTATTGCAGATTTTACAGCTACAGAACTAATGCTAAAAAATATAATTAAAAAAGTCTGCAGACAAAACAATGTAGGTAAACCAAGAATATTAGTTGGAGTTCCATCTGGAATAACGGAGGTAGAGGAAAGAGCAGTAGAAGAAGCTGTTATGCAAGCTGGGGCTAAAGAAGTATATTTAATAGAAGAGCCAATGGCTGCAGCAATTGGAGCAAATTTAGATGTTTCTGAACCTAGTGGAAATATAATCGTAGATATTGGTGGGGGAACAACAGAAGTTGCTGTAGTTTCTTTAGGTGGTATTGTTATAAGTCATTCTTTAAGAATTGCTGGGGACGAGCTAGATGAAGATATAACAAATTATATAAAGAGAGAATTCAACTTAGCAATTGGAGATACAACTGCAGAAGAAATAAAGAAACAAATTGGTTGTGCACTTCCACTAATGACAGAAATGACAATGGACGTTACAGGAAGGGATCTAAATACAGGTCTTCCAAGAAACATAATTATAAGTTCTAGCAATGTGCAAGAAGCGATAGAGGTTTCTATTAATGAAATCGTAGAAACAGTTAAAGCAACATTAGAAAAAACACCACCAGAACTAGCTTCAGACATTATGGAAAAAGGAATTGTACTTGCAGGTGGTGGAGCTTTAATAAAGAATCTAGATAAACTATTAAGCGAAAGAACTGGAATGCCAGTATATGTTGCAGAAGATCCATTAGACTGTGTAGTAAAAGGAACTGGTAAAACATTAGAAAATATAGAAAAGCTAAGAACAGTATTAATTAACGCAAGAAAAAGAGTATAACTTTAAGTATATAGGAAGGAAGTAAGAATGTATAAAAAGAAAAAGAGTGGAGTTATTGGAATAGTTGTTACAGTAATTATTTTAATATTATTGGTAATACTTTCAAATATAAAAATAGAAAATTTAACAGTTGTAGAAAATGTTTTTAGTACAATAGTTATGCCATTTCAAAATGGGTTTACAATGCTAAAAAATAAGATTTCTGGCAATGATACATTTTTTACTGATTTAGATAATTTAAAAAATGAAAATGAGGAACTAAAACAAAAGAATAGTGAGTTAGAACAATCATTAAGAGAACTAGAAATAATTAAGGCAGAAAATACCACCCTAAAAGAGCAGATGAACCTTAAAGAGAAATACGGGGAATATAAAACTGTATCAGGTTATGTAATAAATAGAGATATTAGCAATTATACAGGAATGGTAGTTATTAATGTTGGTTCTGATGATGGTGTACAGCCTAATATGACAGTTATTGCAGATAAGGGGCTAGTTGGAAATGTAGTATCTGTTACATCAAATACTGCAAAAGTACAAACTATCGTAGACCCAGCAAGTTCTGTAAGTTGCATCATCAGTACATCTAAAGATGCCTTTATAACAAAAGGTAGCATAAATAATAGTGGTAGAGAAATAAGAGCAACATATATACCAACAGATGCAGTATTAGTTCAAGATACTAGTGTAGAAACTTCTGGTTTGGGAGGAATTTATCCTAAGGGAATACATGTTGGTACAATAAAAGAAGTTGTTAATACTAAAAATCCAACAGACAAATATGCTACAATAGAAACAGCAGTGGATTTCTCGAAATTGGATACAGTACTTGTAATATTAAATTAATGAAAGGAGAGCAATTATGAAAAAAGCAGTATCAATTTTATTAATGTTCGTAGCTTTCCTTATAATATATTTTTTGCAAGTGAATTTTTTTACATGGTTTAACATCGCAGGAGTAATGCCGAATTTATTTATATTACTAATTATGGTAATAGGCTTATTTGCAGGTAAATATGCAGGCATATCTACAGGAGTTGTTGCAGGTCTGTTTTTAGATATATTTATTAGCAAAAAAATAGGTGTAACTGCTATAACCCTAGGACTTGTAGGATTTATAGGAGCTTTGTTAGACAAGAACTTCTCTAAAGATAGTAGAATAACACTTGTTTTGATGGTTACAATTTTAACTCTACTTTACGAGACATTAAATTATGCTATAAATGCAATAATATTTTCGTATTCATTGGAACTGGTGGACTTTTTTATAAAATTAGTGATAGAAACATTATTTAATATATTAATAACCATAATATTATATCCACTTATTCAAAAATGTGGATATGCATTAGAAGAAAACTTTAAAGAAACAAAAATACTAACAAGATACTTTTAAAGATAACGTAAGATTGGAAGTGATTAATTGAGTAAAAAACCAAATATAAAACTTAGATTTAATTTTATAACAACTATTATATATGTAGTAGGAATTATTTTATTGTTACAACTTTTCAATCTACAAATAGTTCATGGCAGTGAATACAGAGAGCAATCAAATACAAGATTAACTCGTGAAAGTACAATAGAGGCAGATAGGGGTTCGATATTAGATAGATCGGGAAATACTATTGTAGGCAATACAATGGGATTTAGTGTTGATTTATATAAAACTAAAATAGATGACAAGACATTAAATCAAACAATTTTAAATGTTATAAATGTATTAGAACAAAATGGTGATTCATATGTAGATGATTTTATTATAGATATAAATCCATATGCATTTAACGTTTCAGATGAAAAAGTAGCTAAATTTAAAAAAGATAATGATATAGATGAAAATGCCACAGCAGAAGAATGCTTTAATGCTATGAAAGAAGAATACGAAATCGAGAATGCAGATGTTTCAGAAGCAAGAAAAATAATGGCAATAAGATATGCTATACAAGAAGAAGGATATAGTAGCACAAAGCCTTTACAAATATCAAGTAATATAAAAAGAGAATCAGCATTAATATTTAACGAGAAATCTTCAGAATTTCCTGGAATAAATGTCGTAGTAGAGCCAGTAAGAAATTATGAACAAGGAACGACTGCTTCACATATAGTTGGATATACAGGTAAAATCACATCTAAAGAGTTAGAAACTAGAAAAGATACTTATGACCAAGATGATATCATTGGAAAAAACGGAATAGAATCTACTTTTGAAGAATATTTAAAAGGTGAAGATGGTATAAAACAATTGGATATGAGTGTTGATGGAACAGTACAAGAAGAATATACAACGAAAGAAGCTGTTAAAGGGTCAGATGTTGTATTAACTATAGACTTGAATCTACAAAAAGTAACAGAACAAGCATTGGCAAATACTATAAACAAGATAAATAGTGGTGGATATTCGCAACAGTATGATACAAATTCCGGAGTAGCTGTAGTAATGGAGGTTAAGACCGGAAAGATATTAGCAATGGCAAGTTATCCAACATATAATCCACAAGATTTTGTTGGTACGATATCTACGGAAAAGTGGAATGAATATAATAATAATCCCGATTTGCCATTAATGAATAAAGCTATTCAATCAGCATATGCACCTGGTTCAATATTTAAGATGGTTACAGCAATTGCAGGGTTAGAAACAGGGGCAACGAATACAACAGAGAAAATACGCGATACTGGAACATTTTATAAATATAATAGTAGTTGGCACTGTTGGCAAAGAGGTGGACATGGTTGGCTTAACATTACAGGGGCAATAGAAAAATCATGTAATTTCTTCTTCTATACAATAGGAACGAGAATGGATATAGATGTATTAGCAAAATATGCTAAATATTTTGGACTAGGAGTAAAAACCGGTGTAGAATTACCAAGTGAGGTAGCGGGAAGCGTTGCTTCGAGAGAAACTGCGGAAAAGAATAATCATTCTTGGCAACCAGGAGACATGATGTCTGCTGTTATTGGACAAAGTTACAATGCGTTTACACCATTACAAATGGCAAAATATATAAGTATGGTAGCAAATGGCGGAAACAAAATAACACCGACAATACTTGAATCTGTTATAAGAGCTGATGGAACAGAAGTGCCAAAAGAAGAAGTAGAACAGACTATAAAGGCAAAATTAGGAATAACAGATGATGGAACAGAAGATTTAACAATTTCTCAAACAAGTATAGATGTTGTTAAAGAAGGAATGCGTTCAGTTACTTCGGACGAATCAGGTACAGCTTATAGTGTATTTAAGAACTTCCCAATAGAAGTTGGAGGAAAGACAGGTTCTGCAGAAACTGAAAGTGGAGCTAATAATGGAAAAACTAATGCTTGGTTTGCTGGATTTGCACCATATGATGACCCAGAAATCGCAGTAGTAGTATTTGTAGAAAATGGTGGACATGGTTGGTATACAGGAGAAACTGTTAGAGAAATAATGGAACAATATTTTGGAATGAATACTACACAAGTTCAAGAAGATATGACACAAGCACCTTATGTAGAAACATATAGATAATAGGGAAAGGAAGTTTAATATGGCACAGTATATAACAATAAATTTAAAAAAAGATGTAATCGTCATGAAATTAAGTGAAAAGGCTACTCAAGCAGATACTATTAAAAGTTTAAAAAAGAAATTACCAGAACTTAAAAAATTATATCAACAAGAAAAGACTCCAATATTTGTAACAGGAAGAATTCTAAAAAATAAAGAATTAAAAGAAATTCAAGATTTAATTAAAAAGAGTATTAATGTTGAAGTTGAGTTCGATACACCCAAAGCCCTAGGGCTAAACGAAATAAGAAGAACATATAATAGAGATGTAGAAATTTCAGAATCTAAAATCCATAGAGGTTCATTAAGATCTGGACAACGTTTAGAATATGAAGGAACCTTAATAGTATTAGGTGATGTAAATGATGGAGCAGAAGTAATTGCTGGGGATAATGTTGTAGTTGTAGGTAACTTAAGAGGATTAGCTCATGCTGGTGCCAAAGGAAATAAACAAGCTATAGTTGCAGCACATAGAATAGATACACATCAACTCAGAATTGCAAATATTATAAAGGAACTAGTAAAAGACGATGATGCGTACAATGTTGCATACACATATGCTTATGTTCATGAAAATGGAAGAGAAATAGTTTTGGAATAATGAAAGTGAAAAAGAATGTACTAAAATACGAAGGTAGTACATTCTTTTTTTGATAAATTGTGGATAACTCAATTTAAAAGTAATAACAATAAACAGATTATTAACTCATTATCTTTAATTTTTTCTTTATATAAAATAAATATGATAAATAATATTATTAAATCATCCACATATAACTTTATACCTAAAATATTAATACAAGCAGACGAATCTGTATCGTTAGTAGGCTTTGTAGTGTTTTCGGAATCTTTTTTGAAGTCTGCCTTAGTAGTATTTATTTTTTTAGGTTTACGAATAGAATTTTTATAATAATTGGAATATGGAGGAGGAAAGTTATACATTTTTATCACCATCATCTTTAAACATTTCTAATAATGGAGCTATATTTAACAATTTCATATATTGGTCTAATTTAGTTTGTCTACTTTCCCTAAGATAAGGTTTTAATGCTAATAACAAATTAGAACGCTTATCATTATGGGAAGAGCTTATTTTATCCATTATTTCTTTAATCTTTAGCATTGTAGTTATATCTATATTACTACCTGAAGTACTTTCAGAAGAAGAGGAGTCATTAGAAGTTGATGACTTGTCAGTTGACTTTAGACTACTTAAAAGATCATTAACTTTATTCATATCTATATTGCTATTAGAAAAATTCTTAATTAAATCTGATAAATCATCACTCATAATAACCTCCTATACCTAGCTTCGTTTATAACTTATAGACACCAAAGAGTTGACTAAGTTTTAATTTAAATTATTTTTCAAGTTTTTTATGATTTCATCTTTATTCTCGGATTTCATAATTTTATTTGCGATTTCCATGCTTTTTTCTAAATCTTTTTTATCTACTTTAGATAACATGTTCATCAGTTTTGCCATATCTAAATTATCCATACAAATCACCTCTAAATATATATATGAATTTCGTTATATTATTATATTAAAAATGAGAAAAAATGTTGACATTAAAAAGATATATTTTTTAAAAGATAAATTTCCGCTAAAGCAAAAGATAAAAAATGGAGAAATTTACATAAAAATATTACAAATATGAGAAAACCATTGAAAAATAAGGAAAAAAAGTATATAATATTATTATATGGGATTATTATTTTTTTTAGGAGGAGAATATGAAAAGAGAGGTTGTTAATAAGTTAATAGCAGCAATTACTACAGTTTGTTTACTTATGACCTATGTGTCTACGTTAACAAATTCAGTTTATGCTGCCTATGAAGAGTTAGAAAAACAAGGTATTGTATCAAATAACAAAAATATAGAATTTGATGCATACTTTAAGCCAGATGGAACAAATAAACACAGTATGGAGGCAGAGATATCTGCAGAACAAAAATTATATGTAAAGGTAAATGTAAAAAATGCAGGTTACCTAGAGAATGCAACAATTTCATTCGAAAATCCAAACTTTTCGATTTCAAAAGCTTTTGCTCAATCAGAAAATGTAAAATCAGTTGACTATGACAATAATCAACTAACATTAAACCAAATAGAAAGCGGAAAAGAAGTGGAAATAGAAATACCTGTTAACTTTGTAAGAAATGATAATATGGATTTAACATATTTTTCTAGAGAAACAAAACTAAACTTAACAGGAACATACTATGATGAGAATGAAAAAGAAAGAAACATAAAATCTGATATTAATATCAGGTTAAATTGGACTGCAACACCAAAAGCAATATTAAACGAAGATGTTATAAAATATGGTGCTTATAATAGTAATGTGTATATGCAAACATTACTAACAAGTACATTAGAAGGTAATTCACTTCCAGTAGAAAGTACAAAGCTAGAAGTTACAGCGCCAAAAATTGCAAATAAAAATCCAACAGAAGTAAGAATATTTGCAAATACACCAGCAACAAATGGTGCAGAATTCACAAAAGATATGTGGTCTTATAATAAAGACACTGGAATTTTAGAAATTAATTTAGAAAATAAAGAAAATAATAATCAAGTTAATTGGAGACAAGGAGAAGATAAATTCTACATAACATATATTTATACAGATGTAACAGCTGAAGCAACTGTAGTTACTTTGAATGCAAATTCAAATATTAAAACATATGTAACAGAACAAGATGTTACAGCAAATGTTCAAAAAAATGTAGAATTAAAAGGCAATGTTAGTACAGTAGTAGATACAGAAGTATCTGCAACATCAGAAATTTATAAAGGATATATGTATGCAAATAACAAATACGAAACAGAATATGCATCAACAATATCTGCAAATATTGCATATACAGATGCTGTAGATAAATTAGTTATAAATGAAAATAATGCAACATTTGTTACAGCAAATGGGGCAACAATGCAAGCAGGAAACAACATGTACTATAAATCTATAGCTATTAACAAAGTTTTATTTGATAAAATTTTAGGACAAAATGGTAATATACAAATATATGACCAAAACGGAAATAGAGTAGCTGGAATAGATAAAAACACACCAGTAGATGCAAATGGTAATATGGTAATTACAATAAATCAAAATGTTACAGCTTTAAGAATAGAAACAACAAAACCAGAAACAGAAGGAATCATAACATTTAATATTAGTAAAGCTATAAAAGCTACAACAAATTTATCTAGAGCTACAATAACAAATATTCAAAGAATTGATACAACAGTTTCTGGAAACATTGTAAGTTCAGATATGGTAACAGAAATGGCTACTAAAACAGAAACAACAAACTTAAAAGAAACTGCAACAAAAGCAGAATTATACATAAATAATACAAATTTAACAACAACAGCAAAAAATGAAAACGTAGAAATAAAAGCTATATTAAAATCAAATGATTATACATGTGACTTATATAGCAATCCTACAGTTTTAATTACTTTACCAAGTGAGATAGAAACATTAGAAATAAAAACAATTAACTTATTATATAGTGAAAATATTCAAATATCTTCATATGATGTAATAACAGATAATAACGGAAATAAAGTAATTAGAATATATATGCAAGGAGAACAAACAGAATTTGTTACAGATATAAGTAAAGGTATTAATGTTGTAATAAACACAGATATTACATTAAGAAAAACAGCAGCAAGTACAACAAAAAATGCTACTTTAAAAGTAACAAATGCTAAAGCAATCCAATATGAAAATGATGGAATTGCTACAGTCCCAATGAATATATATGCACCACAAGGTGTTGTATTATTAAGTAGTGTAGCTAACTTTAGTAATGACAATACAGAAATAGTTTCTTTACCAAATAAAGAACAAGCTGGAAAAATAGATATTAAATCAAATGCAAAAAATATAACAATGAAAGCAACAGTAGTAAATAACTATGGCAAAGATATTAAAAATCCAAAAATACTAGGAAGATTACCATTCCAAGGAAATAAAAAGACTGATGGAACAGAATTAGGATCAACAGTAGATACTATATTAACATCAGGACTTACAGTTTCAGGAGTAGCTAATAATCCATACACTGTATATTATAGTGAAAATGGTGATGCAACAGCAGATTTAAATAATTCTGCAAATGGGTGGACACAAGATTTAACTGATACATCAAAAATAAAATCATATTTAGTAGTATTTAATGATTACGTAATGCCACAAGCTACATCTTTTGATATGGCATACAATGTACAAGTACCAGAAAACTTATCACATAATGAAAATGCATTTGGTACATACACAGTTTATTATGAAGAAGATGAAAATGAACAAACAATTGCAAAAGAAACAATAGCTCCAACAGTTGGTGTATCTACAGGAAAAGGACCAGAGTTAAAAGCAGAAATATATACAAATGTAGATAGCACAGCATCAACAGAAGATGTTATGGAATATAAAATAACAGTAAGAAATGATGGTGAGGTATCAGCAGAAAATGCAAAAGTAACTGTAAACTTACCAGACATGGTAGATTATGCAGAATACATAGAAGAACCTATGGGTAATAGATATGAAGCAAGACCTGAACAAAGAACATTAGAACTTTCAGTAGGAAATCTTGGAGTAGGAGAAAGCAAAGAAGTTTCATTTACAATAATGGCAAATAAAGAAGGAACATTTAAATTAGACTTTATACTTTCTGCAGACAATTTAGAGAAATCAGAACAAGTATCAACAGCAGAAGTAAAAGTATCACAAGCAAGTTTCTATATTGAATTTACAACACCAACTCAAGATAATGTTGGTCTAGGAAGTCAAATTGAATACTATGTTAACATATCAAATGTAACAGACAAGAAGATAGATGATGTAGTAGCAACAATTAATTTACCAGAAAATGTTGAATATGTAGAAGCTTTTAGACAAGAATATGGCGGAGCAAACCCATCACAAGAAGATGTTAAATATGATGAAAAAGACAAGAAAGTAACATTTGATGTTGGAGACATAGAAGCAAACTCAGCTGCAAAATATAACTTTATCTTAAGAGTAAAAACTACTAAACTAGAAGATGTTAATATGCAAGTTTTAGTAAAAGGTAAAGATACTAACGAACAAAAAAGTTCAATTATAATACACTCAACTGGTGATAATAAATTAGAGATTACAACAGGAACAGATATTACAGAAGAATACTTACAAATTGGAGATGTTGTAACATATACGATAACAGCTAAGAATGTAAGCTCAGGAGTTATTAAAAATGTAAGAGTAGCTGCAACAATTCCAGATAACTTAAAATATCTAAATACAACATATTACTTAGATGATAAAGAAATGTTTAATGGTTACTTATTAGATAACAAAGTATCACAAACAACTATGGATTTAGATGCAGGACAAACACTTAAATTTGTAGTAAGAGCAGCAGTAAATAAAATGATAGATACTTCTAAAGAAGAAGAGGATGCAAATGTTGAGATAGAAGTATCTGGTGATGGAACAGAGGACTACAAAGACGAGATAAAAAATACTATCGAAAATGATAATATACAAAATTCTAATACATATAGAATATCTGGAGTAGTATGGTTTGATGAAAACAGAAATGGTACAAGGGATTCTGGAGAAAAACTACTAAGTGGAATACCTGTAACTATAGTTGATGCAAAAACAGGAAAAGCAGTAAAGAATTCAATGGGCAATGAAATAAGTGCTACAACAGATGATAATGGAGAATATATCTTAAGTGATTTAATCCAAGGTCAATATATAGTAAAATTCAACTACGATAATTCACAATATGTAATTACAGAATATAGAAAACAAGGAATAGATGAAACAATAAACTCAGATGCAATTAATACAACAGAAAATAATGGTGTAGCAATTACAGATAGTTTAACAATTACAGATACAAGTATGAGCAATATAGACTTAGGTTTAACAACAAAAGGAATATTCGATTTATCATTAAATAAAACATTAACAAAAATTCAATTAGCAGACGGTAAAACAACTAAAGAAGTTAATTTCGAAAATAAGAAATTAGGAAAAATTGAAGTTGATGGAAAACGTATAAATAGTACAAACCTAGTAATTGAATACACAATGACAATTACAAACAATGGTAATGTAGCAGGATATGCTAAGAAGATAGTAGATTACTTACCAAGCGAATTAGAATTTAGTTCTAACTTAAATGAAGATTGGTACTCTTCTGGAGATACAGTAATTTGTACAGCATTAGAAAATGAGTTAATAAATCCAGGAGAAACTAAAGAAGTTAAATTACTATTAACTAAAAAGATGAACGAAAATGGAACAGGAACAGTAACAAACAAAGCAGAAATTACAGAAACATATAACGACCAAGGTTTATTAGATGAAAAATCAACAGAAGATGATACAAATTCTTCTGCAAACGTAATTATAGGAATAAAAACTGGTGGACCAGTAACATATGTAGTATTAACATTAACAATATTAGCAATAGCAGCATGTGGAGCTTATATAATAAATAAAAAAGTATTAAAGGTTTAGAAAGGAGGAAGGGAATATGAGAAAGTCAAAATTATTAGTATTATTAATAATAGCAATGCTTATACCGATAATAACAGTATTAGCATATCTTTCACCAAGTGCAGAAGCTAGTTCTTTTAACTATCAATATACTGCTTCAACAGCACCTCCTTTTGTAACTACAATAGATGGTAAATCAACCGAAGTGTACTGTTCACAAGCAGGTGGTTCACTATGGACTAGTTGGGGTGTAATAACATTCTATAGTAAATCTACACATGATATGTCACCAGGGCTAGCTTACGCATTAAGACAATGTTGTTCAATGAATTCTAGACAAAATTTAATTTGGATGACAGATATATCTGATAATATATCTGCTCCATCTTGGCATCCTGACTATGATGATGCATTAGTACAATATAACAAGATAGCAGGATTTAACGAATATTATAGTAAATTACAAGAATCAGGAAAAGATGTAACATTCGAAGAAACAGATGCAACACTACAAAGTTCAGAAAATGGGGTATTTAAATTAGGACCATTCAAATTATCGTTCTATAAAAGTGCCTATTCTGGAATCTCAAGATTATATCTACAAACAGATATTGGAACAGAAATAGAAGTTAGTAGAGTAAACTTTGGAGGATATACAGGTAGTGTATCAGATATAGCTTCTGGAGAAGAATTCTATGTATTACTATCACAAGAAGACGCAGGTAAAGCCTCAAAAGTTAAATTAGTAGCAGAGTATAAATACGAGGAAGCGAGTGGTACGTATACATATTTCGAACCAGATGATGCTCACAAAACAATGAGCGGACGTACAGTACAACGTTTAGTAACTATTGATTATACAGGTGGTCCTCAAAAAGTAGATGATGATAGTCCAGAAATAGAATTAACTATCGATTTAGCTGGTAAAGTATTTAAAGATAACCCAGCAAGTAAAGATGGTACAGAAGATGGTATATTAAGTACAGGAGATGAAATGTTAGAAGGAATCGAAGTAACATTATTTGACAGTACAGGAGCAGAAATTGCTAAGACAACAACAGATAAAGATGGTTACTATGAATTCTTAGATCAACCAGCATCTAAACAATACTATGTAAGATTTAAATATAATGGACAATTATATGAACCAACAACATATCAAAGAGTAAGTAAAGTAATAGATAATGCTGGAACATTAGGACCAACAACTATAGCAGAAAGATCTTATGCAACAGATGGTAAACAAAATAGACAAAACTTCAATAATAAATTTACACCAGTAGATAGTACACATACAGTACCAGACAGAGATGATACTACAAATGCAGCATTTGATATTTATGCATATACAGGACCTAATGGAATGGAAGAGCTAAAACAATATGGAGTATCAAACTCTAAAGAAGAACTATTAAATATCAACTTTGGTATTAAAGACAGAGAACAATTTGATATGAACTTAAGAAAAGACTTAGTAAAAGTTGATTTAAATATTAATGGTAAGTCACATACATATGACTACCCTGGAGGAGAACAAGACTTAGAGGTTGATATAAGAGGTACAGATATACCAGACTATAATAGAGCAATTAGAAGTTCAGACTTACAATATAAAGCAGCAGAACAATATGATCAAGACGCAGATAAATTACAAGTATATGTAACTTATAAAATTCAATTAAAGAATCAATCAGTTGGTAAGATTACAGGATATGTAACAGATTTAGCAGACTACTATGATACTTCTTATGAATATGTAAGATCATATGATGAGAATGAACAAGAAATTACTTGGGAACAACAATCAGATATATCAGGAGCTGGAAAAACATATCATACAATGCATACAACAGCATTAGCTAACCAAGGAATTGATGATAAGAAATGGATATTTGTAGAGTATAAAGTAACAAATGATGCTTTAAGAGCATTATTAGAAGAAAAACAATCTACTAAAGAAAACTTTGCACAAATATCAGGATATAAAAATACATATAGAGAAGACAGAAAAGACTTAAATGGTCAATTAATAACAAATGCAGGTGAAAATGCAGGATTAATTGATATAGATTCTACACCAGCTAACTTAAACCCAACAGATTCAGCAGTACAAGAATTTGTAGCATACTCTAAGACAGATGAATACCAAGCTTTAGGTGGAGAAGAAAAGACAAGTAGAAGTATGGCAATCTTCGAAGATGATGCAGATGCAGCACCTGGATTAAAACTAATAGTTGATGACACAAACAAGAGAAGATTAACAGGTACAGTATTTGAAGATGTAGCATTAGCAGAAAAACTAGAAGAAGACAATGAAAGAATTGGTGATGGTGCATACGAAGATGGTGACAATTTAGTAAATCAAGTTAAAGTACAATTAATTTGTACAAACGGAGATGTAGAAGTAAAAGAAACAAGAACAAATGACCAAGGTGTATACGAATTTACAGATTATATTCCTGGCGATTATACTATTAAATTTACATATGGTGATTATGAATCTTTAGTAGCAGTACAACCAAATAACGAAATGTACACAGGACAAGATTATAAATCTACAATATATCAAGAATCTAATTATTCAGACGTATATTGGTATAACAACAATATAGATACAAAAATAAATGATGCTAAAGATGACCAAACAAGAAGGGAAGAAGTTAATAAATACAGTGAAGACTTAAAATATACAAATGCAACAGTATTAAATTCTACAGCCCAAACAGATGAAGCAACATTAAGAACTTTAGCAGATAATACAAATATGAATGCCAATACAGCTCAAATGAGTATGGAAATTGAATATGTAGGTCAAGAAAATACAGAATACTCAGTAAGAAATATAGATTTGGGTATAATCGAAAGACCTCGTTCAGATATATATGTAGAAAAAACAGTTACAAACCTAAAATTATCAACAGCAGGAGATGGGCAAACAATATTTGATGCTAATCAATCTGTACCAAACTTAACATGGAAAGCTAATACAAGAGAGAATAGAGGACTCGTTCAAGCTACTGTTGATGAGAACTTACTACATGGTGCAACATTAGAATTAACATTTAGTATAAAAGTAATAAATACAGGTGAGACAGATTATAAAGATGAAACATATTACAACACAGGTGTAATAACAGATGTAAATAACATAGTAACATTAGACCCAGCCGTTGTAGTTGACTATGTATCTAATAACTTATCATTTGATATGAGCAGAAATTCTGGATGGCAAGAAATAACAGATAAAACACAACTAACATCTGGTGATGATCCATATATTAAAGCAGTCGATGAAAATGCATTTAATGGATTACAAAAAATAATCGTTTCAACATCTGATAACCCTATAGTACAAGCAGATCCATTAGTACCTGAAAAGGCTAAGGATAAAGCAGGAAAACAATCTGAAACTCCAACAGCAACAGTGTACTTAACTAAAGTAGTTGCTTCAGATGGAAGTACAACTGATGACACAGAATATGAAAACACAGCAGAAGTGGTTGAATCTATCACAACAAATGGTAGAAGAACATATAACGCAGATGTAGTTTCAATACCTGGTAACTATAATTTAGGAGAACCAGACACAGCACAATCAGAAAGAATTGCTATAGTTCCACCATTTGGTGCAGCAGACGCAGTAAAATATATACTAATAGGAATAGCAATTATCGGAGTATTAGGAGTAGGAATTTTCTTAATAAAGAGAAAAGTTCTAACAAAATAGATTAACAACCTTAAAAGGATATGAGGAATTTTCCTCATATCTTTTTTTGTATCGAAAAATGTCGTACGGAAAATTTGGACATTTATAATATTTAATGATAGAATATACAAAAAAAGAAAGGGAGTAGATATATATGACATATGGTGAAGAACTAAAGGACAAACTATTCAAAAAGAGAGTAAATGGTTGGTTTAAAATTTCTGATGAATTAAAAAAAGAAATCTTCGAATATAACGAAAGATATATGGAATTTTTAAACAACTCAAAAACAGAAAGAGAAATAGTTAAAAGTTCTGTAGAAATAGCAAAAGCAAATGGATTTAAAGATATAAACGAAGTAGAGAATTTATCTGTAGGAGATAAAGTATACTACATTAATAAAGAGAAAAGTATGTATCTTGCAGTAATTGGAGAGGACAAACTAGAGAATGGACTAAATATAATTGGTTCACATGCAGATTCTCCAAGATTAGACTTAAAACCAAATCCATTATATGAAGATCAAGAGCTAGTATATTTTAAAACTCACTATTATGGCGGAATAAAGAAATACCAATGGACAACTATTCCACTTAGTATTCATGGTGTAATAGTAAAAGGAAATGGTGAAAAAATAGAAGTAAGAATTGGTGAAGATGATAAAGATCCAATCTTTACAGTAACAGATTTATTGCCACATTTAGCAAAAGAACAAGAAAACTTAAAATTAAAAGAGGCAATAAAAGGAGAAGATTTAAATCTTTTAATTGGAAGTATGCCTTTTGACGAAGAAATTCCAGAAAGAGTAAAACTAAACATTTTAGCTATATTAAACAAAAAATATGGAATAGTAGAAGAGGATTTATCAAGTGCAGAATTAGAATTAGTACCTGCATATAAAGCAAGAACACAAGGCTTTGACGAAAGCATGGTAGCAGCTTATGGACAAGATGATAAAGTAAGTGTATATACATCATTAACAGCAATGATGGAATTAAATAATATTAAAAGAACAGCAGTATGTATTATAGCAGACAAAGAAGAAATAGGTAGTGTTGGAAATACAGGAATGGAATCACATGCATTTGATACATTCATAACATACCTATTAAATAAAACAGGAGAAAATAAAGTTAATTTATTAGAAAAAGTATTCTGTAATTCAAAAATGCTTTCAGCAGACGTAGATGCTTGCTTAGATCCTATTTATGCAAATGTTTCAGACAGACTTAATGCAGCATATATGGGGTATGGCGTAGGAATAAATAAATACACAGGTTCTGGTGGAAAGTACGAAGCATCTGACGCAAATGCAGAATATCTAGCAGAAGTAAGAAAAATATTTGATGATAATAATATAAAATATCAAATAACAGAATTAGGAAAAGTAGATGTAGGTGGTGGCGGAACTATAGCATATATTCTAGCAAACAAAGGAATAGATGTTATAGACTGTGGCATACCAATTTTATGTATGCATTCACCATATGAAGTAGCAAGTAAATATGATGTATATTCTGCATATCAAGCATATAAAGCATTTTGGAATGCATAGGGATAAAGGGACAGTGCTAAAAATCTCGGTTCAACTGGGATTTTTAGCACGCTTTTTTTTGGAAAAAGATTTTGAAAAAGTAATATTTAGTTGTCTATATTACCACTAAAAGAAGACTTAGAATAGGGAAAAAAGGAACGTCCCCAAATCCCTATGTAATGACTTGAAAAAGCTGGAAAAATTGTGTATAATATTATACAGAGTTTATAAAAAGAGGAGAGAATTATGTTTCAAAAATTAGATGCAGTAGAAAAGAGATATGAAGAATTAACAAAATTAATAAGTGATCCAGAAGTAATCAGCAACCATAACGAATGGCAAAAATATGTAAAAGAGCATGCAGAGATTACAGATGTTGTAGAAAAGTATAGAGAATACAAAAAAGTAGAAAAACAGATGGAAGATGCCAAAGAAATGATGGCAGATAAAGAATTAAAAGAATTAGCAGAAGCAGATTATTATTCAGCAAAAGAGCAATTACCAAAATTAGAAGAGGAATTAAAAATGTTATTAATTCCAAAGGATAAAGATGATGACAAAAACATTATATGCGAAATAAGAGCTGGTGCAGGTGGAGAAGAAGCAGCGTTATTTGCTGGTACATTGTTTAGAATGTATAATATGTATGCAGAAAGAAAACATTGGAAATTAGAAATATTAAATGAAAATGCGACAGAACTTGGTGGATATAAAGAAATATCTTTTATGATTACTGGAAAAGGTGCATATAGTAGATTAAAATACGAAAGTGGAGTACACAGAGTACAAAGAGTTCCAGATACAGAAAGCAGTGGAAGAATTCATACATCAACAGCAACAGTTGCAGTACTTCCAGTAGTAGAAGATGTAGAAATAGAGATAAATCCTGCAGACATAAAGATGGAAGTATTTAGAGCATCAGGAGCAGGAGGACAACATGTTAATAAAACATCTTCAGCAGTAAGACTTATCCACGTACCAACAGGAATTGTGGCAGAATGCCAAACAGAAAGGTCACAATTACAAAACAGGGAATATGCAATGAAATTATTACGTTCTAGACTTTATGAGATAGAAAAAACAAAACAAGATAATGCACTTGCAAATGAAAGAAAATCACAAATAGGAAGTGGAGATAGAAGCGAAAAAATAAGGACATATAACTACCCACAAGGAAGAATAACAGACCATAGAATTGGATTAAGTATATTCCAAATGGAAGATTTCTTAAATGGAAACTTAGATAATATGATAGATAGTTTAACTGCTGCACATATGGCAGAAAAGCTTAAAGGAAATGAAGAAGAATAATTAAAGAAAAAGTAGGATTTTTGGAAAGCAAATGAATTATGCATAGAAATTCCTACTTTTTTATTTTATAATAATTAAATAATTTTCTGGAGAAAATATTTATTTGTTTAAAAGGGAGACATTTCCGAAAAAAATATTAATATGATTATGGGGTGATATTATCACAAGTTAATTACTAGGTATTAAACAAGTTACTTTACATAAATTGGAAAATATGTTATAATTAAATGTGTAAGCAATGTTGATAACACATCAGGAGGATCTTTTATGAGTAAATTCAAAAAAATGTTAACACCAAGAGAAACAAAAATTATGAATGAAATCGAAAAAGATATTGACACATTAACAAAGACGCCTCCGGCCGAAGAAGTTCAAGATTTATATCTTGCGAGCTGTGCAAAAGCTTTAGATATAAAAGCAGAGCTTGCAGATTATATCGAGAACGAGCTCCACGATACAGAGCTCTTACAAATGAAGGCTGATATCGTGAAAGATCTTTTAAAATCTTTGGCTATGGAAAAGGAAAAAGGCGACAGATGAAAGTCGCCTTTTTCATAAAATAAGGTGTGGTAAAATGAAACTAGCAAAACCACAAGAAGTTAAGAGAACAATTAAAGTAATACAAAGTTTAAGTAGATATTTAGAACCAAAAAATGTTAATCTACGTATTAACGAAAAAGGCAAAGTTAGTTTATTAAATATCATGTTACAAATTTATGAAAAAACAGAACCGAAGTATAAAGAAAAATATGAGCAGATTGAAGAAGAAGAAATGTGGGCATTAGGAAGTATAAAGGCAGAACTTGCAGATGACTATGACCTAATAAAAGATACAATGCAGACAGTAAAAGATGAATCATATGAATTTTACGATGTACGTACAGATGTATTTAACATGTTTTATGCGAATAAGATAGCACATAAATGTAAAGATGCAGAGGATTATTTGATAGGATACATATATAGTCGCAAAGAAAATCCTCAAATTCAACTTAGAGACAGATCAGGTAGAAAAGAACATTTAAATCCTCTTAGCAATCAAAGAGCATTTGATTTGGCATATAAAAAACTACATTCATATTTTACGCTAGATCCTACAGATGTCACAAATAATAGACAAATTAGTAAATTAAAATATGAATTAACAAAATTTTATGGAATAACTGAAAATGACTTTGAATATTTGGAGAATAATGGATTTAGAAAGTTGGCAAATACTAATAAAAATACAATGTATATTAAAGATGCATCAATAGCATCATTAAAAGATGAGTTAGTAATGGAAGATGAGGAAGGCAAAGTATGTGTTAAGCCAAAATACGAAAATTTATCTTTTGGTGTTGCCAAAGATAATGATGGACAGCATATATTTGCAATAGATTTACCCGGACATCAACAAATTTCTGTCCATGTAAAAGATTTTAGACTAATCGGACAAATAAATTCATATCCATACAAAATAATAGAAAGAAGAAATGTATTAATAAGAAAGCCAGAAATTAATCTTTCAGAAACAAGAAGTGTAGCATATGCTGATGGAGGTTTAGAAGGACTTGGAAAAGTATTAGCAAAAGATAATTTACCAAAAGAAGGACATAGAATTATGGTAGCATATGGAGCAGGAAGAGATGAACTAGATGAGTATTATACAAAAATGAGTATCGAAAACAATAAATATTATCCAACATATCCAGCAAGAAAACGAACAAATCCATCAAATCCTGAAGGTCCAAAATCAACAGATGATGCTGATGGAGAGGATAGATAAGGAGGAGAGGTAAATGAAATTAGAAGGAATAGATAAGCTAAAAAGTTCCGATAAATTAAATGAAAAAATAGAATTAATAGAAGATTTATTTGCTAAAGAGGATTATAAAGAAGCATATTATAAATTAGCTGCAATATTGGAATATATTAATACAAAATTTATAATGGAAAAATTGGAAACAAAATTAAAGTATACAGATATAATGACAATTATAAATATTTATCAAGATAAAGAAAAAAAGTTATTTGATAAAATGATAGATATAAATGATCAGTATAATATGGTAAGCGAGAATGGAATAGACGAAGATGATGTAAGTTTATTAGCTTTAAAAATAGATTCTATATATGAATATATGACTAAAAATTATGGTGAATTTATCTAAAAATATAATAGATAAAATGTAAACATTACAAGCAGAATGATGATTGTGATGTTTATTTTTTTCTGTAATATAATATCAAATTTCGAATATATATAAAACAAAAAATGTATGGGAGTGATAATTATTACTGAGCTAATAAAAACGTTTTTAATAGGAATATTTTTCGGAACATTTGGAACAACAATTGGAGGTCTAATTGGAGTTAACTTAAAAAGTAATTCAAATAAATTTTTAGGATTTATATTGTCTTTTGCATCAGGTTTAATGATGTCAATTATTTGTTTTGACTTAATACCAGAAGCAATGGAGATAGCAAATTTAGCGGTAATTTTACTAGGTATATTATTAGGAATACTTACAATGATAATTTGCGATACACTTGTAAAAGAAAAATTTAGCGATAAAAAAGGAATGAACAGTTTATTAAGGACAGGGATAATAATAAGTATTGGTTTAGCGCTTCACAATATACCAGAAGGACTAGCGATAGGAACAGGATTTCAGGCTTCTATAAATTTAGGATTATCATTAGCTATAGTAATTGCAATACATGATGTGCCAGAAGGAGTTAGTATGGCAGTACCAATGAAAAAGGGAGGAATGAGTAAGGGAAAAGTAATATTCTATGTAATTATGTCAGGAATAAGCACAGGGATAGGAGCTTTAGTAGGTCATTTAGTTGGTGGAATCTCAGAAAGTATAATAGCAGCATCACTAAGTTTTGCTGCGGGAGCAATGCTATATATAGTTTCTGGCGAATTAACACCAGAAGCTAATAATATGTATAAAGGAAGAATGAATGCTATAGGCAATATTTTAGGGTTTATTTTGGGAATAATTGCTATAAGTATATAATTTGATGTACAGTGACAACAAAAATAAATGATATAGCTAATTAATAAGAAATTGTAAAGTTATAATTTATAGAGCAGAGTAAAACAAGCAGATACCAATAAAATTGTATCTGCTTGAATATTATTAATTATTTTCTTTAAAAGAAGTTGCTATATCATCAAAAATAGTTGTATATTTATCTTTATTTTCTAAAATAACTTCAAAATCTAAAATGTAAGTATTTTTTTCTGTTTGTATCCATACTACATTAGAATAAAGATCTGTTTCTAAACTTGAATCGTAATATGTGAAAGTATATTTATATGCTTCACAATTAGGGACATCCATTTTGATAACATCTGATATATCTCTTGCATTTTCTCTTGCGTTTGAAACATTATCTTTTTCAGAAGTAATAGCTTCTTCTAAACTTATATTATTATCAACATTATCAATAATTGTGCTGTATAACATCATCTGGTCTTTTAAAGAATAAAGGTCTAGTACATATTCTGAAGAACCTGATGCAGCTTCTTTAAAATCTACTTTACCAGGTATTTGTATGCTAAATTCATTATTACTTGATGTAACAGTTACAGGAGTTAAATATTTATATAGTGAATATATTCCAAATCCTAGTAGTATTAAAATTAATATTATTACTATAATGATAAATACTTTTTTTAGTTTCATAAAAAATCCCTCCGTATAGCTATTGTATTATAAAAATTGATACAATACAACATGAATATAAAAAATGTTATAAAAATGTAAATAAAGTATGTAAAAAAGACTGTGCGTAAAAGGTAGAGAGTTTTTTACTTTATATAGCTATTTACAAAAAATAAAAATTTTATTAATATAAAATAAATTAAAAGAGAAAAAATAAAACTCAAATAATTCAAAAAAATAAAAATTGTTCAAAAGATTAATTTTAACGAGAAAAGGAAAAGCGAGGGCAATGAAAATGCAAAAAATAGCAAACCGTGTAAGCCTTGGCGCTGTACACACACACACACACACACATGTACATTTAAGAAAATAATAAGAGTAGCAAATGAGGCTGCTCTATTTGACGTTGAGAACGGGTTGTTTGTAGCACTATATGCGGGAAAAAATAAAGTGCTAGAAATAGCCTGTTTTTTGCATGAAATTTTGCAGGAAATAATATTAAAAAAATACTACACCAGTGTAAGGTCTGAAAGTAATTTATCAGAAGTAGGAGGTGTAGAATAATGAACGCATTAAAGAAAGCAGCGAATAAAGTAGGAGAAAAAATAAGTAATTCAAAAATAGTAAAAAATCCAAAATTTTTAATAATAGGATTAATAGCAATAATTATAGTAATAGCATTAATATATTTTATCTTTTTAAAATATAGTCCGGTAATGAATTTTAAATATGAAGGATATGCGATAAGTGGAAAAGAGATAACAGAAAATTTATTGGGATCTTCTGAAGAATCAACAACTAATAAAAATATAGAATTAACCAAAATAGAAGAACAAGGAACAATATTTAAAAAAATAAACGATTATTTTGTAGGAAACAAAGAAAAGACAGAAATAAATTTAAATTATCCGATATATATAAATGGAAATAGTGCAATATATAACTTAGCAGAAAGTAGTACATTAATAAGTAAAGATTTTGAACAAGTAACAGGATATCCAAACTTAAGTATAAGTGAAGGAAAAGTATATGATGGAAATAATTTAGAAAGAGCAGATGGAAAAGAATATATCTTTGTAAAGACAGCAGATGAAATATATATCAATTTATATGAGATAAAGATAAAGACAACAGCAAATGAATATACAATACCGGTAAATAGCATAATAGCACTTACAGAAAATACGATTAGATATTATACAGTAAATAACAATGTATTGGTGTTTAATCAAATAAATGATGTAGATAAAAATTCAAATGTACAAATGGTGGAAAACAATTATACATATGAAGAGTTATTAACAAGATTAGGAATATTGCAAGCAGAGTCTAATAATAAGGAAAGCAATGAAAGTCAAACTAATATAATTAAAGAAGATAGTAGTAACTCAAAAATAGAAGAGAATCAAGAAAATGAAGTAGAGCAAGAGCCAGAACCAGAAGAAAGCGAAGAAGAACAACAAAAAGGATATATAAAACCAGAAGTAAGTGTAGAAAACTTTGTAGCAGAAGTATATACAGCAAAAAGTACATTAACAATAAAAGATACAGCAGGAAGAATAGTAGAAGCACCAACATTCGAAATATATAAAGATGGAAAAATATATTTAAGAAGAGCATTTAGTAATTCAGGAGAAATTCAAATAACAGGGTTATTACCAGAAACAGAATATAAAGTAATAGGAAAATATGTATATTTAAATGAGAATGATCAAAAAGTAGAGAATATATTTTATGAAGGAAGTTTTACAACAAAGGGATATGATGAATTAGGAAGTATAGAAATAACAAAAGAAAACGGAGAAATATACAGTAATAAAATCCAATTAACAAAAGTAAAAATAACATCAGATATAAAAGCAGAGGTAATAAAAGGAATAAATCAAGTAGAAATAGAGACAGGAGAGATAAGAACAGTATTAAAGAATAATCAAGTAAACTCATTGCTAAGAGGAGAAGAGATAACAATAGAGAGTTCAGAAGGATTAAAATCAAATTCAAAGATAAAATATGCAATAAAATTCTATGATAAGAACGGAATAGAATTAAAAGTAAATAATAATACAGGAGAAACAAGAACATCAAAAGAGGCACCAGTAGCAAGAGTAAGCATAAAAGAACAAGATATAGTAAGTGTAACATTAAGATTGAACTTAACAAATAAAGATAATGTAGAATTGGAAAATTACAAGTATGTAGTTACAAGACCAAATGGAGAAGTAGTACAAGAAAAAAGATTGGCAGAAAATGAAACTGAATTATTATTAGAAGATTTAGATCAAAACCAATATTACAAAATAGGAATATATGCAGATTACGATTTAAATGATAATAAAGGAAAACAGGAAAATGTAGAGATAGGTAATTTAGTGTTTGCAACACAACCAATATCAACATTAGGTTCATTAGAATTAACTGTAGAAAACAAAGAATTAACAAGTACAACAAGCACAATAAGTTACAAAATAAATGAAGAAAGAACAGATAAAAGATTAATTCAGATATTAAATGAACTAACAATAAATATAATAGAACAACCATCAAGCAATGAAGATAATTCAGCAGATGACGAAGAAAGCAGAGAAGGAACAGTAGTATACACATATACATTAACAGGAGAAGAAATAACAAACTTACAACAAGCAGGAACAAAAGAAATAAAATACGAAAACTTAAAGTCAAATACAAAATACATAATAGAAATAACAGGAAATGTAGAGTTGGGGAAGACACAAGAAAGTATACCGGTAACATATAACTATAAAGAATTCACAACATTAAAGATACCAGCAAAAGTAGAAATAAAAAATCAATTTGTAACAGGAAACTTAATAGACTTTGATGTAAGAATAGAAGATATAGATAATGCAGTATTAAACAATAAAGTAAGAATGGAACTAAGAAATAGTAGCAATGATTTAATAGATTTACAAGAGATAACAACAAACGAAGATTATATAAGAAAAACATATGAAAAACTAGAAGAAAACAAAACATATAAATTAAGCTTTTATGCAGACCAATATAACGAAGGAAGTACAGATGAAACATATAAAGTAAATTATTTAATAAAAGAGATAGAAATAATAACAGAACCAGGAATAAGTGGAAGTATAGGATTAACAGAACTAACTAGAGAAGCAACAGGAAAAAATTTAGTAGATATGAGTTCAGAAACAAAGTGGTATGTATATCCAAATTTTAATACATATGTCTATTATGGAAAAGAATACAATGAAGAAACGAAAATATTAAAATTAGGTGGCAATAATAACTACAGAAGAGCCGTATATGATTTAAGAGAATATGTAGGACAAGAAGTAACAATGAGTTTTAAAGCTAAAGCAGGAAGTAATTCGCAAAATGTATATATACAGAATAGTAAAACAGGTACAAATATGACCAAAATAGAAGGTTTAATAACAGAATGGAAAGATTTCCAATATACATTAACAGTAGATAGTACAGGATATTTAGGATTTTATATAGATGGCGGAAATGGAATAGAAATAAAAGAATTGCAAATAGAATTAGGTAACAAAAAGACAAGTTATGAAGAATTTAAATATATACTTCAAAGTAATTACAGCATAAATTTAGAAGATAAAAGAAATGAAATAACAACAAACGATTATTATATAAAAATATATGAAGATGATAAATTAAAAATAGAAGATAGATATGAAGAAATTCCAGAAGATAATATTATTACAAATAAAATAAAAAAATACACTATAGAAACGAAAAAGAAGTATAATGTAAAACTAAGCGTTAAGATACGTGATAGAGAGTATATTCTTTCTGAATTAGAATACAATACACAAGATACAGAAGAAATAAAAGGTATATATACAGTAGAAGAATTTCGAGAGATTCAACCCAAAGGACATTATATTGTACTTAAAGATATAAATTTAGCGGAAGGCACTGGGGGAAGGATTAATTGTTTTGGTTGGAATTATAAAAGAAGTTTAATTTTTGAAGGTAATATCAATTTTAATGGAAATAAATTAATAACCGATTATGAAAACGATGAAAGTATATTTAGTGGAATCGCAGAAACTGGAGTAATAGAAAATATAATATTAGAAGTTAGATTAAACAATGAATTAGAGATAAATGATTTTTATGGATTAGTAAATGTCAATTACGGAACTATAAAAAATATTGTAGTTAATTTAACAGAATGTAGTCAAGTTCAAAATCAAAATATATGTTTAATTGGAGATTCTAATTATGGAACTATAGAAAACTTTATTATAAATAATAGTACTCCCTTATATGGAAATTCAAACTTAACAATGGGAGTTGAGAATAATTATGGAACAATAAAAAACGGATACATATACGGGGAAAATATAGAAATTAAAGGAAACTTATTGTCAAATAATAGAAATGTTGGCGGACTAGTAATTAATTCGAGTTCAAGGGCTATGATAAAAAATGTATATAGTTTGATAAAAATAAATTTTGAGAGTCAAAATAGTGAAAAAAATGAAGGAGTAGGTAATATTATAAAAACAAATTTTGCTGAAGTAAATAATATTTATTCCGTTGAAAGTGGTAACACAATAGATTATAATCATGGGCCTACAATCGCATATAATACTGGTAAAGTGAATAATGCATATTATTTTTCTGAAAAATTATTTAAGAATAATTATAACTTGAAAACGACAAGATTAGCCTTATATGACAATACATTTCAGAATCAAATGTTAAATGATGAAGAGAAATGGGATATAGACGATTTATTAAAAATGAAATGTTATCCTCAATTGATAATGCCTGAGTGTATGCCAAATCAGATATACATAAATTTACCGGAGATCCAGGACAAAGATTTGCCAGATGTAATAACAACAGAAGTAATAAGTCAAGAAGCAGACAGTGCAAAAGTAAAATTTATTATAAGTAATAGTTCAGCAGATACAATAAGTGAAATAAAAGTAAAAAATCTAGATTGTAAAATAGAATCACAAAACTATAACAATGGAGTAACAGAGGTTATTACAAAAATAAGTAATCCAATTTTATATGTTTCAAGTTATTCACTAGAAAGTATTTCGACAAAGAATCAGTTTAATATGACATATACTAGAAAATTCGATAGTGGTGAAAGAAATATATCAATAGAATTCTATAAAGAAATTAATAATATAGATGATTGGTATCAGATGAATAACTCTCCAACTGAAAATTATAGATTAATGAAAGATTTAGATTTTAAAAATAATCAAAATAAAATTTGCATTAGAAATCAATTAACAGGAAATATTGATGGTAACAATCATACTATAAAGAATATAGATAATACGCATATTTTTTATAATATTAATAAAGGAAGTTTAAAAAATTTAAATATATCAAATGTAAGCTTTATTACGAATTCTACATATACAGGAATTATTATTAATGCTAACTCTGCAGAGATAGATAATGTAAATGTAGAAAATATCAACATAGAGGTTGCAAGTGAAGATAAAGAAGCATCATTAATAATAGGTGGTCTTATAACTTATGCAAATAATAATACTACTAAAAATTCTTCTGTAAATAATATAAATATTACGTTAAATAGTACTAAGAAAGAGATTACAGTAGGTGGATTAGTTGCAAAAGCTAATTCTGCTTATATTTATAATTGCTATGTAAATAATATAAATATAAATGAGAGCAATACAATGCAATCAAATGGTATAGGTGCTGTTATTGGATATTCTGAAATGTCTGAAGTTATAAATTGTTATTCTATAGGTAATATAAATACTGATGTTAAAAATGTAGGAGGAATAATTGGAAATTTAACTGGATCATCTAGTATGCTAAATTATAGTTATAGTTTAGTTAATATAGAGGCAAATAACGATAATATTGGTGGAATAGTTGGTTATGATGGAAACAGTGATTTAGACACAAATATATCTTATAATCTAGCTTTAGGAAATATATATAACTCAAAAGATACAGATAATTCTAATAGGTGTATAGGAAATGCTCCAAAAGAAAGATTTAATTATTCTTATGCAAATCAACTTATAGATGGTAAAAAAAGTGAGGAATTATTAGGAGCAGAAAAGTTATTAACATATAAAGAATTAGCAGATACAAATACATATTATAATGTGTTGTTGTTTGGTAATTCATATTCATATTCTAATTTAGAAAAAGGAATTTTACCAAAATTATATAATACAAATCAAGAAGGATTATTAATAAATCAACCGGATATAGAAATTCCAAGTGATAATGATTTAACAATTAAAAATTTGGAGGTAGAAAAAAATAGTGTAAATACATTAAGGGGTAGAATTTTAATAACAAATTTAAATGAAGTAGAAATAACTGAACTGACTATAGAAGATATGAATGTACAAATACAAGGAATTAGTTTAGAAAATCAAAAAACATATGTAGATTTTACAGCAACACCAATAAGATATTATGATAGTTATAAAATAGATTCAATAAGTTATTTAATTAATGGAGAAGAAATAAAGAAAAATTTAAATGCAAAACTAGATATACAATTCTTTAAAGATATATATAATTATCACGATTGGCAATCTATAGAAATTGGAACATATCAAAACTACCGTTTAATGGGAGATATAGATTTTAGTGGTAGAAATGATGTGAAATTAGATGTTACAATAGGGCGATTAGATGGAAACAATAAAAAAATAAAAAATTTAGATATAAATTTGGATGGTAGAAACAGTGGACTTATATATATGTTAAGAAATAGTATGGATAATGTTATATTTGAAAATATATCAATTATTAATACAGTAAATACAAATTATATAGGTATAATAGTAAAAAATACGGCAGAAATTAATAATTTGAAATGCACACAAATAAGTATTGAAGACAAAGAAAATATAACCGGAACAGGTCGAGGTATTATAGCTTTAAATGATGGAGAAATATCTAATTTAATATTAGATAATATAACTTTAAAATGTATAGGATCTGATAAGGTAGGTACAGTTGGAGAAAACTATAATAATGAAAAAAAGATTAGTAATATAAATGCTAAAGATATTAAATGTTTTGGTAAAAGTTACGTAGGAAGTATTTGTGGCTTAAAAGGCAATATAATTTATGCGAATGTAGAAAAAATTTATATTGAAGCTATGGGAGATTATGTAGGAGGAATAGCAGGTTATTTAGATACGCAAAATGATAATATTTCTATTACAAATGTAGTTATTTCCGGTAAAAATTATGTTGGCGGTTTATTTGGAGATGCAGGTGGAAAATTAATAAATGGAGATGATATTGAAGTATATGGAAAAAATTATGTCGGTGGTATATTTGGCCAAATGCGAGATGGTATAGATGGAGATTATATATTAATTAAAGATTCTAATATTGAAGGAACAGAAAATTATATAGGCGGAATAGCAGGAACATCTTCAGATGCATATGGAGCAGAGTGCTATGTAAATAACTGTGAAATAAAAGCAGAATCAATTAATTCAAATTATGTAGGTGGAATATTTGGTGAATATACTGGAGTACAAAATATGAATAATAGAATAATTGTAGATAGTTCAATTAGTGGAAATTCAAGTTCAGTTGGGGGGATAACAGGATATTATAATGGTAACAAACTATATGGAGGAGTTGTATACAATACAACAATAAAAGGGAAGGAAAATATAGGAGGAATAGTAGGACAATTTAGAAAAGGAGAATTATATTTGTCATATGCAGATTGTGAAATATATGGTGATACTAATTTAGGAGGAATAGCTGGTTATTTGGATAATACAGATATGACCGCGGCTGTTAATACATCAAAAATACACGAATGTTATACTGTTTCAAAACTCACGGGAAATACTAATGTTGGCGGACTATTAGGAGATTCATATAATAATTTATATGAACCGGAGAAATTTTATTATAGTAATTATGTAGATATAGATATTATAAGTAATAAGTTATCAAATACATCAGTGGGGATTGCAGGTAAGACTAATCAAAATCAATATTTAAAAGATACTTATTATTATAAATATTCTACAATAAATGGAGAAAATCCAAGTACACAAAATGAGATATTTATTTCATTGGATAAATATTTAACTGAGGAAGATTTAAAAGAACAAACAACATATACATCAAGAATTAAATGGGAAACTTCAAAATGGAACTTTAGTGTTCTCGCTAATAATAAATATCCAATTTTAAATTATTCAAGTCTTATTGAACAAGAAGGTATTGATTTACCGAAAGATGCAGAGCATATTCTTAAAAACGCAAATACTTCTATTATATCTGATAATGAAAATAAGCAGGAAGAACCAGAGCAATCTTTCGAATATGCAGATAAAACAATACAAACATATAGTACATACTCTGTAATAACAGCAGAAGATGGAAGTCAAGTTACAAGAAATACTAAACTATATTTAAAAGACAATAACTTATATGCTATACCAATTGTGATAACTGATGGACAAGATTTAAGGACTGAAGAAGTAATACCAGTAGCAAATAATTTTATATTGGATAGCTATAATGGAAAACAATATGAAACAGTATTAGGTTCAGATGGAAAGTTATATGACCTAAAAGAGCCAATAGAATATCCAGAGAACTTTGTAAATGCAGATATAGAAAGTATAGGAAATAATTTAAAGAATGATTTACACGAAGTAGAAGTTATTTACAAAAATGGAGATAAAATAAAATTTAATTACCAAACAGGAGAAGTAATATCTTCTTCAAAAGCTGAAGATGCAGAAAAGACAGGATTATTTGATTATTTAAAAGAAAAGATATCAGAAATAGAAAATTCTAGTTCTGGTGTAACAGAAGAAATTTCAAATAAATATGAGGAAAGCAAAGAACTACAAAACAAATTAGAGAAAACACCAGTAGAAGAGGCAATAGAAAAACAGAATGTAGTAAATGAAGAACAAGAAATAGGAGGTATCACAACCACTGAAAATAATGTAACTAATAACTCTCTAACAGAGAATAAATATATAAGTATGTACAACGAAGAGACGGGACAATATGAAATATATAACGAAGAAGAGTTATTAGACACGACGAAAGAGGAGGTGGTAAGTGAGAACGAAAAAATAGAAGCAAATAATTTAAGCGAATATTATGCGAGCGAAGGAGAGACTAAAAATACAAAAATGGGAATAGTATGGATAGTCATAAGCATAATAGGAGTAGGAATAATATTATTTGTATTAAGAAAAAACTTAAAAAAGAAAAATGCTTAAATAGGTAAAAGTGTGTGTACCTAGAAGCATAAAACTTAAGTAATAAAAAAACCGACTTTAATAAAATTACTTAAGAGGCAAATAAAAATAATTAAATTAAGTGTGTGTAGAAAAGTCAGTAAGTATGTAAAATGTGCTTGCTGACTTTTTCATAATATTAAGAATAATGTCGAAAAAGAAAGATGAAAAATAGTTGAAAATATATAAAAAAGGTGATTAAATAGAAGTACCTTAGGATATTACCTAAGAGGATTAAATTCTATAAATATTTAAAAAAATACTAATTTACAATATCAAAAATAAATTGTTTTTATCTAAAATTTGTATAGTCTGATACAAAATCAAAAAATTAAATTAAAGTCCCCCAATAATTAAATTTAATTAGTTTGAATCAAAGATTTAAGTATCTAAAAATAAAGATTTTAATGTCTAAAGTAATTCCAAAAAATATGAGTAAATAAAAAGATAAAAGAGACTATTTAAAAGTAAAAGATAAAAGTAATATCCTAAGGAATAAATTAAATTTTACTAAAAGGTTGAACAGAAGTTAAATATTTAGTAAAATAGAAGGAGAAGAATGGACAGTAAGAAAGTACGCGAGCTAACAGAAGATTACATATTTAAGCGAGTATTTGGTAAAAAAGGGAACGAGGATATACTAAAAGATTTACTAGAAAGTATATTAGAAATAAAAATAGAAGAAATAGAAGTAATAATAGGAGCAGAAATAGAAAAAGAGAATATAGAAGATAAATTGGGAATAATAGATTTAAAAGCAACAATAAATAAAGAAACAACAGTGGACATAGAAATACAAGTAAGAGATTATCATAATATGATAGAGAGAAGTACATTTTACATAGCAGGATTATATCATACGGGATTAAAACGAGGAGAAGCATATGAAGAAAATAATAAAGTAATAGGAATAAATATACTAATGTTTAATGTATTTGAATGGAAAAAAATCCATTCAAAAGGAGTGCTAAAAGAAAGTGAATTAAATGAAGTAATGACAGATAAATTAGAGCTACACTTTTTAGAATTGCCAAAGCTAATAGAAAACAAAGAAGAAGGAAATAAGAGATTAAGGCAATGGTTAGAATTTATATATAATAAAAGGAAGGGGGAGATAGAAATGGCAGTAAAAGAAAATGAAAAGATAGCAAAAGCACAAGTAGAATACAAATATCTCACAGGAGATGAGAAGGTACAAAGATTAGCATTTTTAAGAGATAAATGGGAAAGTGACCATAAGTCAGAACTAAATTGGGAGAAAAGAGAGGCAGAGAAGCGAGGAGAAAAACGAGGAGAAATAAGAGGTAAAAAGCTTGGAGAAGAAATGGGACGACTTCAGGAAAAGAGGCAAATTGTAATAAAAATGCTTAAAGAAAATTATGAAGATGAGATTATAATAAAGATAACAGATATAAATAAAGAAGAATTAGAGAAACTAAAAAAAGAAAATTGGAAGAATTAAAAGAAAAATTTAATATTTCAAAAACTGTACTAAATGTAAAGTATTATAAAAAATAAAATTTACAGTAGTACAGTTTTTTCATAACTATGTATAACAACTTCAAATTTTCTAAACAATAGATAAGTGCAAAACCTAACGGAATAGTAGTAAATATAAATTTAGTAATATAAAAATATAGAAATATATTGATACATTTATCAAAAATAATTATAATAGTATCAAATGAAAAAAAGAGAGGTACTAAATGAACATAAGATTAATATTGGGAATTCTTGGAGGAATAGTAGCCGTTGAGTTTATAGCTATAATTATCCAATTAAGAATATATAAAAGAGAAGTAGATAAGAGTATAGAATATGAAAACTTTAGGAAGGATGTATTAATTAAAGTTGCTAAAGAAAGACGAGAGTTAAGAGAAGCGTTAGCAAAGCAACAAGAACTAAAAGAAAAAATGGCAGAATTATCAAAGAAAAGAGAAGAAGCAAGAAAAACTAACGGAACTAAATAAAAAAAGACAAAATAATTATGTGAATTTTGTTGACTATAAAATTTATAATTAGTATAATAAAAACTAGGGAAACTAAAGATAGAAAGGATATGGAGTATGAAAAAAAGTAGATTAACAATATTAGCTGTTTTTTGTTTAATATGTGCTATGGCTTTAAGTCTTTTTGCAACTAGCGTTAAAGCAACAACAACGGAATTCGGGTTGCAAGAATATAGAAAAGCTAGAGAAGATGGAGCACAATATGCATACAAAGTTTCAGACAAATATGTATGGAAAATTGTTACATATAACGGACAAACAATTGACTATGATAAAGCAATATACTGCTTAAAAGCAGAACAAGGATTTTATACATCAAGTCCGGGTGTATTTAGACAAGAGTATGATACATCATACGATTTTAAAAATAAATCATCTATGCCAACATTACCAGTTGCGGAAGAAGATTATAATTCAATCATCTGGTTATTAAATCATGCATATATCCAATCTGCAGAAACAGCTACGCAAGATAAAGCAACATTACTAGCTAATGCAGGTATAACAGGAAATATAGAATTAACAGACGATGATTTAGATGTAATACAACAATTAGCAATATGGTATTTTACAAATAAAGAAGATTCTGTATATCATACAGATTTTGCTGGAGAACCTTCTTTACAAGTTGTATTAGAAGCTAAAAAAGCAAGTGATGGTGGAGCAGAAGATTATAAAGCTGTAGAAGATAAAAATAGAGATAGATGGGACCAAATGGAAAAACTATTTAAATATTTAGTAACAAATGCTAAAACAGCAACAGAATCTTCAAATGCAAACGAAGCACCATTAAGTTTAGATAAAACAACACCAGCTGTTACAGCAGAAGGTGATAATTATATAATAGGACCATATAAAATAAATAAGAATAATGACACTCCATATACATTAAATATAAAAGTAACAGATAGAAATGAAAATGATTTAACAGGAAAGTATACATTATTAGATTCAAATAAAGCAGATATAACAGATAAAACTATTACAGATTTAGTTGGACAAACATTCTACTTAAAAATTTCAGCAGATACAGTAGTTGCAGATAGAATTGATGGAATTAGATTTAGTATGAGTGGAACTTATACAACAACAACTGCTACATATTGGACAAGCTCTACAAATAATACTGTTCAACCAATAGTAGTAATAGAAAGAACACCACAAGAGTTCACAGACAATAACGAAGTATTCTTTACAGTAAGTGGAAAATATAGTTTTAAATTAGTAAAAGTAGATTCAAATGATGCAACTAAAAAATTACAAGGTGTAGAATTCGAAATTACAACTCCTACAGGAACTCAGAACTATACAACAGATGAAAACGGAGAAATTAATATAGCAGATATCGAAATAACTAACCCTGGAGTAGACACAATTACAATTAAAGAAACAAAAGCTCCAGAACCATATAAAATATTATTAGAAGAACCATTAGTATTAAATGTAACAAAAGACTTATTAAATGGTAGCTATACAGCAACAGATGCAGAATTAGAAGGATATGATGAAAATGCAGTTCAAATACAAGATGGTGTTGTTACAATAACAGTAGCAAACGAACCAAAAATATTTGATTTAGCATTAAAGAAATGGGTAAGTAAAGCAATCGTTACAAACGAAGATGGTTCACAAACAGTAACAGAAACAGGTCATACTGGTGACGAAGATCCAGAGCCACCAGCAAAAGTAGATTTAGGAAGACAAGATATAAACAATGTAACAGTAAAATTCGAATTCCAAATAAAAATAACAAACGAAGGTGAAGTTGCAGGATATGCAACAGAAATAACAGATTATATCCCAGAAGGGCTAAGATTTGTGCAAGAAGATAACCCAGATTGGTATACACGAGAGCCATTGAATGGAAGAGAAAGAGTTGCAACAAAATTATTAGAAAATACATTATTACAACCAGGAGAAAGTGCAACAGTATCACTAATCCTAACATGGATAAATGGACAAGATAATATGGGCTTAAAAACAAATATAGCAGAGATAAGCCAAGATGATAATGAATATGATTTACCAGATATAGATTCAACACCAGATAACTTTAAAGATGGAGAAGATGATATAGACGATGCACCAGTAATACTTACAGTAGCATTAGGAGATACAGTACTTTATATTGGTGTAGCAGCACTTGTTGTAGTAGTATTAACAGTAGGAATATTCATTATAAAGAAATATGCAATATAAAAATAAAATAATTAAGTAGAAAATGAACCTATTTTGCCTAAATAGGTTCATTTTTAACCTTGAAAAAAACTGGCAAATAGTGTAAAATGTAAAAAGTCAAAAGCAACTAAGAATGCGATGGAAAATTTAATAGAGGAGGAATAGAAAATGAAAGTAATTTTATTAGACAATATAAAAGGTGTAGGAAAAAAAGATGAGGTAATAAATGCAAGTGATGGATATGCAAGAAATTTTCTATTTCCTAAAAAATTAGCGGTAGAAGCAAATGCAGAAAATATGGCAAAATTAAAAGGTAAACAAGATTCTGCAAGCCATAAAAAAGCAGTAGAAAAAGACGAAGCAAAGCAAATTGCAGAAAAATTAAAAACAATTTGTCCAAAACTAAAAATAAAAACAGGAGAAAATGGTAAAGTATTTGGTGGCGTAACAGCTAAGGATATAGCAGATGTACTAAATAAAGAATATAAAATAAATATAGACAAAAAGAAAATTGACTTAAAAGAAAGTATAAAAACTCTTGGTGTTACAAAAGTTAATGTAAGATTATATGAAGGGGTTATGGGCGAAATAAAAATAGACGTAATTCCAGAATAGTAATATAAATTAGCAAAAGTAACTAGGAGGCATAAAATGGAGCTAGGAAAAATTCCACCAAATGATGTAGAGGCAGAACAAGCTGTTATAGGTAGTATGTTAACAGATAGGGATGCTGTAATATCAGCTATAGAAGTTCTTAAAGAAGAAGATTTCTATAGGGAAGATAATAAGACAATATATGAAGCAATACTAAATTTATATAATAGATCAGAACCAATAGATATAATAACACTAAAAGCAGAATTAACATCTATGGGAATGTTTGATAAAATAGGTGGTTTAGAATATATAGTAGGATTACCAGAAAAAGTACCTACAACAGCCAATGTAGAAAAATATATAAGTATTGTAAAAGAAAAATCAGAACTAAGAAGATTAATAAAAGCAGCAAATGAAATTATAGAGCAAGGATATGATCCAACCGAAAACATAGATGACATTATGAATAGTGCAGAAAAGAAAATCTTCAACATTATGCAAGATAAAGACCAAAAAAGTTATAGTCCAATAAAAGATGTATTAATAGATGCATTTACAGAATTAGAACAATTATATAATCAAAAACAACATATAACTGGTGTACCTACAGGCTTTATAGATTTAGACTATAAAACAGCAGGTCTTCATAATTCAGATTTAATCCTTATCGCAGCAAGACCAGCTATGGGTAAATCTGCATTTGCGCTAAATATTGCTACAAACGCAGCACTAAAAGCAAAAGTACCGGCAGTACTATTTAGTCTCGAGATGTCAAAAGAGCAAATGGTTAACAGAATTTTGTGTAGTGAAGCGATGGTAGATAGTAATAAAGTAAGAACAGGAAAGATAGATGATGATGATTGGATAAAACTTGCAGATACAATGGGAGATTTATCAGAAGCACCTATTTATATAGATGATACACCGGGTATTTCTATAAATGAGATAAGAGCAAAATGTAGAAAACTTAAATTAGAAAAAAATATTGGACTAGTAGTAATAGACTATTTGCAACTTGTACAAGGTTCTTCAAAAAGAGCACAAGGAAGCAGGGAACAAGAAATCTCAGAAATAAGTAGATCTTTAAAAATATTGGCAAAAGAAATAAATGTACCAGTAATAGCACTATCACAGCTATCAAGAGCACCAGAACAAAGACCAGACCATAGACCTATGCTTTCTGACCTTCGTGAATCTGGAGCAATAGAGCAAGATGCCGACATAGTAATGTTCTTATACAGAGATGATTACTATAATGAAGATAGCGAAGATAAGGGACTCGCCGAAGTTATAGTAGCAAAACACAGAGCTGGTTCAACAGGAACAGTAAAACTAGTATGGCTTGGAAATTACACAAAATTTGCTAATATGGAAAGATATAGAGAATAAGAAAAATATGCTAAACCAAAACTATTCATTGAAAAATATAATGGCTATAGAGTAAGCGAATAAAGGACGGTAAAATGAAAGATAAAATTTTAAAAACCATAAAAAAATATAAATTAATAGAATCTGGGGATAAGGTACTTATTGCGGTATCTGGAGGTCCAGATTCTATGTGTTTATTAGATATTTTAAATAAACTAAAAGAAAAACTAAAAATAGAAATTGCTGTGGCACATGTAAACCATGGAATACGTAAAGAAGCTGGCGAAGAAACTGAATACATAAAAAAATACTGTGAGAAATATAATATAAAGATATATATAAAGTATGAAGATGTAACTAAGCTTGCGAAACAAGAAAAAATAGGGCTTGAAGAAGAAGGAAGAAAAGTAAGATATGCTTTTTTTGATGAGGTTTTAAAAGAAACAGGTTTTAACAAAATAGCAATAGCACATAATATGAATGATAAAGTAGAAACAGTTTTAATGAATATAATTAGAGGAGCTGGAAGTCTAGGGCTAAAAGGAATAGAGCCCAAAAGAGACAATAAATATATAAGACCTTTAATAGAGACAGAAAGAAAAGATATAGAGGAATACTGTAATATAAATAAACTAGAACCAAAATTTGATGAAAGTAATAATGATAATACATATACCAGAAATAAAGTTAGAAATATTTTAATACCATTTATAAAAAAGGAGTTTAATCCTAATATAATAAAGGGAATTAATAATTTATCAGAAATAGTAACAGAAGAACAGAATTATTTAGAAAAAATTGTAAATAATATATATAGTCAAATAAAAATAGAAGAAACTAAGGAAAAAGTGATTTTAGATTTAAAAGAGTTTAATAAGCAAGATACTATAATTAAGAAGAGAATATTATTGCTTTCAATTAGTAGGATATTTGGAACAAGCAAAAACATCGAAAGAATTCATATAGAAGATATTATAAAATTATGTGAGCGCAATATAGGTAATAAATATTTAACGCCAAATAAGAATGTAAAAGTTTTTGTAAATAAAGGAAAAATTATTATATCACATACATATTAATATCCGTAAGGCATAATAAGCTGACACACAAAAGACACAAAAAATAGGTTGAAATCAATTGATTTATATGGTATATATGCTTATAGCGATTAAACTTTGTTTGAACTTAGATTAAAGAAAACAATTAAAGATGAAGAAAAAGCAGATAGGAGGAAAATAAAGTGAAGAACGGGATTAAATCATTGGCGGTATGGTTAATATTTTTAATTATATTTATAGTATTAATTTCGTCAATAATGGACAATTCAAGTAACAAACTTGCATATTCAGAACTGTTAGCTGATATGGAAAAAGGAACAGTTACAAGCATCGAAATTCAAGATGGTGGCGAAAAAGCCTTAGTTGAATTAGAAGGCGATTCTGTACCAAAAGAAGTAAACATTCCAGATATTAATAGTTTTATGACATATGCACAAGAAATATTAAAAACAAATAGCTATACTTTAACAGAAAGACCAGAATCAGTATTTATGAAAGGTCTTTACCTAATAATACCATTTGGAATAATAGTAATTGTTTTATTATTTGGATTATTATTAATTAATCCAGGAAACCAAGGTGGAAATAAAACAATGTCATTTGGTAAGAGTAGAGCTAGAATGACAAATGGTGCAGAAAAAACAAAAGTTACATTTAATGATGTAGCTGGTGTTGATGAGGAAAAAGAAGAGTTAGAAGAAATAGTAGAATTTTTAAAAACTCCAAAGAAATTTACAGATATGGGAGCAAGAATACCAAAAGGTGTTTTATTAGTTGGTCAACCAGGTACTGGTAAAACGTTACTTGCAAAAGCAGTTGCTGGAGAAGCAGGAGTACCATTCTTTAGTATAAGTGGTTCTGAATTCGTAGAAATGTTTGTTGGTGTTGGTGCATCAAGAGTTAGAGACTTATTCGAACAAGCTAAGAAGAATGCTCCATCTATTATATTTATAGATGAGATTGATGCAGTTGGTCGTCAAAGAGGTGCAGGTCTTGGTGGAGGACATGATGAAAGAGAACAAACATTAAATCAACTTTTAGTTGAAATGGACGGTTTTGGAACAAATGAAGGAGTTATAGTACTTGCTGCAACAAATAGACCAGATGTACTAGATAAAGCTTTATTAAGACCAGGAAGATTCGATAGACAAATTGTTGTATCTGCTCCAGATGTAAAAGCAAGAGAGCAAATATTAGAAGTTCATGCTAGAAAGAAAAAATTAGCAGAAGATGTAGATTTAAAAACAGTAGCAAGAAATACTTCAGGTTTTGCAGGTGCTGACTTAGAGAATATTTTAAATGAAGCAGCATTACTTGCAGCAAGAAGAAATTTAGATTGTATTGGAATGAAAGAAATTGAAGATGCAATGGTAAAAGTTACAATGGGACCAGAAAAGAAAACAAGAGTAAGAAGCGAAAAAGAAAACAAATTAGTTGCTTACCACGAAGCTGGTCACGCAGTAGTAAGTAGATATTTACCAACTCAAGATAAAGTTCATCAAATATCTATAGTACCAAGAGGAATGGCTGGTGGTTATACAATGTATAGACCAGCAGAAGATAAATCATTTAGATCAAAAACAGAAATGGAAGAGAGTATTGTTTCATTATTAGGTGGAAGAGTTGCTGAAAAATTGATTTTAGATGATATCTCTACAGGTGCAAGCAATGATATAGAAAGAGCTACAGCAATTTCTAGAGCAATGGTAACAAAATATGGTATGAGCGAAAGATTAGGAACAATTACTTTTGGCGCAGACCAAGAAGAAGTTTTCCTAGGAAGAGATTTAGCACATGCTAAAGAATATTCTGAAGAAACAGCAGCAATTATAGACGAAGAAGTTAAAAAGATTGTTGATGCAGGATATGAAAAAGCTATTAATATTTTAAGTGAACATGTAGATAAATTACATGCAGTTGCTAAAGTATTATTGGAGAAAGAAAAAATCGACGGAGACGAATTTGATAAGATCTTCGCAGAGGAACAATAAACTTAATCGGGATTTTGAGACGTTCCAAAACAAGTAGGAATCGGGATATGGGGACGTTCCTCAAATCCCGATTTGAACTTTAGGGACGGAGCTTAAAGTTGTGGTACCCGAAATTCTGATTTGAGTTTTAAAATAGAAAAACATAATATGAGAAGTAAATATTTTTAAAAGATACAGGTGGAAAACTATGAATAAAGTAAATAGTTTTCCACCTGTTTTGCGTGTTTAATAATAAAATCCAATAAATATACGGAAATAGAGTTTAAATAAAATATGACAAAAAAATATAAATTTTTGTGCAAAAAAGATAAGAAAATGTAAAAAAGACGAAAAGAAACCGAATATTTATGAAGCGTAAGAGAGTATGCATCACTTCCAAATCTAGTAAAATCCATGGGTTTACTTATTATATATAAGAAATTAAAATTAATATAATAAGTTATGATAAGGAGAAGTAGGTGTCTACAAATGAAAATACAAAAAGAGAAAAATAAAAATGTACACAAAATACGCACCGGGAAATTTAATAAAAGTAAAAATAAAAAATTAATAATAGGTGCAGGAATACTCGTAGGATTAGTAATGCTATTAGGAATTTTTGTGCTTATTTTTAGTGTGAATAGAAATAATCAAACTTTAAGTGGCAAAACAGAAGAACTTAATGCTGGAGGAATAGTAAATGGAGATAAAGGCTATATATCTTCTGCACAGATAATACAAACTAAGACTGGAACTGGGCCATGGGACGCGAATGATGAACCAGGTAATGATAGTTCAGAAGATAATAATATTGTCCGTTCATTTGATCAAGTTACTTGGACTGTAGACTTAACGATGGCTTTAAAAAGCGGAGTAGTAGATTCTGGATTGACGGGTGGAATAATTAATGTGGAAGCAACCCTTCCAGAAACTTGTGCAGATGTAATGAAGTGGGATTTAGATTCAATGAAATGGATCGAAAAAGGAAATGTAAGTACAGATGGAAGAACACTAACAGGTCAATATAGTATGTTAGAAACAGAAACAACAATTCCAGGAAAACAAACCTTAGTATTTGTATTAGGAGTAGAAGGTGCTGGAAATAAGACAGAAATAATTCCAACTTTTACTTTTGAATTAGAAGGAAATGAAGAAAATGACAAAGTAACAATAACTGGAGACAAAATAATAGTTAGTGCAAAGGGAAAATATAATATAAAGTTGAATAGAAATGTTCAATTAGCAGATAAGACAACAGTAGATTATGGAGAAGGAAACACTTCAGGAAGAATGTATGGATATAGTTTTGAATTACAGATATATAATGAAAATGAATCAAAAGAATTAAAAGGAATAGAATACCCAAATGGAGATATAACTTTTGATATAGATTTAAAATTAGAAAGAAGTAGGTTTGGATCAAATGAATTAGAAGATATAACAGATGAAGCAACACCTATATTATGGAATTATAGAGTAAATGATTGGACTAGTACAAATATTGAAGGTAATATACCTGGAAGAAATATGCATACAGGAAATGGATATTTTTTATATAATTTACAGGTTCCATTAGGAAAATTTCGCGAAGCTGAATATTCAACATATAATTCTGGGAATATAAAAATAACGCAAGAAGGAAGTTCTCTAAAAGTTGTAGTAAGTGATTATAAATTAAATGGAACTTTTCCGTATTATGAATCTTCATATTCTGGTAATACACATAGGTCGAAGATATATACTGAAAATATAGGGACATTTAGTGTAGGATATATGCAAATTTTTGTACCAGATACAGAAGCAAGTACAATAGAAAATAGAAATTATTATTTAACAGTATCAGATAGTAATATGAGAGTAACATCAATTACCAATCAAATATTAACAAGCCAAATGAGTACATCAGATGATACCAGTAGAATATCACATGTAATATATAGTCCTGGTACATATTCTCATATAACATATTTTTATGACACAAATTTTAAGTTATTATCAACTACTACCTCAACAGGGGATTCAAAAGAAACAATAGGAAATATAGTAATGGCACTGAGTAAATTTGATATATCATTATATTCTGATAATGATATATATACAGCAAATAAATTCTATAAATTTGATGGAGAATGTTTTGAACCGATATATTATAACAATGCAAGATATATTAAAAGAAATATGGGTGGTAATGCTCAATTTAGGGTGTGGTATGTTACTAAAAAAGATGGAAAGAATTGGACAAGCCAAACAGAATTGAATAATGCCAATATTGAAGATATGGACATATATGACAATATCGAAGATATACCAGAGAATAAAATTTGTGTAGGAGTTTATGTTGAATCTATTGATGGATATATTTCTAAATATACAGGAGATAATAATGGTTTGGTAATACCATTAAAAATTAAAGAAACTGCTACAATAGGAAGTACATATAGTATTAATGTTAGAACACAAGTATGGACGTATCAACTAGATAGAAATATATATTCAATAGTGCATCCAGAAAATAAATATCCAACACCAACTTGGGATTCTGGAAATCTACAATATATTAAGACAGAATATGATGAAAATGGAGAAATAATATCCGGAACGCATAATGGAGGCGCTAGATGGGGAAATACTTTATTGGCAATTGGAGCTAATCTACATGGAGAAATTAAAGCAATAAATGGAAGCAATGAAGAAAAAGTAAATTACGATTTAGGAAAAAATGAAAGTATAGTTACATATAGTGTGGAACCACAACTAGATGGAAATACAAATATTACTTCACAGATAGAAAATGTAACATTAAAAGCAGAAGTTACATTGCCACAGGGCTTAACATATATACCAGGAAGCTCAGAATATGGTGAACCAGAAATAACTAATAATTCAAATGGGAGCCAAACTCTTATATGGTATATATATGGAGTAATATCTGGACAAGCAATAGAACCTATAAGGTTTAATGCACAGATAGATAATGAAAGTGAAAATGGTCAGCAATATGAAACAAAATTTGTCATTTCAGAAGTAATAGGAACAGATGGAATAAGCAAGATAGGCAATAGTAAAGTAGATTTTAGGACATCAACAGAGACAATAAATGTAATAAATCTAGCAAGCCATAGGTTATATAAAGAAGTAGAGATTCCAATAATAGAGAAAAATGGACAAATAAAATATAATATATCATATTCAAGTAATACAGATGAAACAGTGTCAGATTTTCAATTATTAGATATACTCCCATACAATGGAGATAGTAGAGGAACAGAATTTGAAGGAACATACATGTTAGAAAGTGTAAAAGTAAATCAAATGATTAGTGCTTCAACGCAATCTACAGATAATTTACAGCTGTTTACGACAAACTCAGATAATGTGAAAAGTATGACAGCAAAAGATACTGGAATAGGAGTAGATAGTATTTGGTCAGAAAAAACAATAGGAGCATCATTAAATGAAAATACGACAGGTTTTGCTATAAAAGGAGAAATAGTAGGAAAATCAAGGTTAGACATAGAAATAACACTAAATACTACTGGAAATGCTCCAGAAAATGTGTATGCAAATAATGCAATGGCACAAGTATATACAGATTCAGAACAAATGCAGACAGGAACAGTACAAGCACAAGTGGTAAGTAGAAAGATACAAGGGAAAGTATGGGAAGACAGTAATAGAAATGGTGTGATAGATTCTAGCGAGAAATATTTAGAAGGAACAACAGTAAAACTATTAAACAGTACTAACAACGCAGAAGTAACAAGAACAACGACAAATGCACAAGGAGAATATGAATTTACAGATTTAGCAAAAGGAACATATAAAGTAGAAGTAGCAATAGATGACTTACATGAGTTAACAGATAAGGAAGTAGGAACAAATAAGGAAATAAACAGTAAATTTAACCAAAGCACAAAGCAAACCGATGAAATCACAAAATTAAACACAATAAGTTCACCAGAGATAATAGAAGAAAATGTAAATGCAGGAATAAGAACAATCCAATATAATATAAATACAAAAGTAGAAGGCGCTGGAGGAAATATAAGTGGAGAAGGACAAGATATATACGAAAGTGTAGATAAAGGTGAAAATAGTGTAAAAGACATAATAATAAGTCCAAATATAGGGTATAGAGTAAACACGATAACAGTAAATGGAGAACCAATTGAATTTACAGAAGAGGAAAATCATATAGTAATACTAAATAAATTTATAAATATGCAAGAGAACAAAGAAGTAATAGTAACATTTAAGAAAATAGAAACATCAGTATTAGTACATCATTATAAAGAAAACACAACAGAGCAATTAAGCAAGGATGTAACCATAAATGGAGAAGTGGGAGATGATTATACAACACAAGTAGCAACGGATATACCTCAAAACTATGAATTAGTAGAAACACCAGCATATGCAAGTGGAAAAATGACAGAAGATCAAATAGTAGTAACATATTACTATAGATTAAAAACGCCAGATATAGCAAATCAAAATATAAATAAAACAGGAACAGACAGAATGACAGTAGCAAACCAAGAAATGAGCTATACTGTAACATATACAGCAAATGTAACAGACTATATAGGAAATGCAGAAGTGACTATAGTAGATACACTACCATATGTAATAGATGAAGGAAAATCAGATTTAGTAGGTGGAACATATGATTCTGCTAGCAAGACTATTACATGGAAAGAGAATGTAACAGATCTAGATAGTTACGATGGAAAAGGAACAGTTAATATAACAAAAACATTCAAAGTAGTATATGTAGGACTAGATATGAACCAAGAAAAGATAACAAACAATGTAAAAGGACATATCAAGTTATTAACACCAGAAAAGACAAGTGAAGAAGTAACAGGAGACCAAGATGCTACAATATATAAAGCAATAATAAGTAGCGAAAAATTGGTAGATAAAACAGAAGCAATAGAAGGAGAAAAAGTAACATATACAATAAGAATAACAAATGATGGAAACTTAGAAAAAACGGTAACGGTAAGAGATACATTACCAGCAGGAATAACATTTGATAAAGATACACTAATACAGGTAGGAGATACAGGAACAGTATATACAGAACAAAACTTAAAGAATGGAATACCAGTAGAAGTACCAGCAAGTGGAAGTATAGATGTGGTATTTGCAGGGAAAGTAGATACATTAGCTAATAATGAATATAGTAAGACACTAACAAACCAAGCAACAGTAGATAATGAACCAACAAATGAAGTAACAACAAATGTAACAAAAGCAAATATAACAGCACATAAAGAAGCTGAGCCATCAAGTGGAAATAAAGTACGCGAAGGAGACGAAATAACATACAGAATAAAAGTAAGAAATGATGGAACAAGAGCAGGAGATGTAATCGTAAAAGATACAATTCCAACAGGAACAACATTTGTAGAAGGTTCAATAAAGATAGACAATGTTGCTGATAGTAGTAAGACAGCTACAGACTTAGCAAATGGAATTACTTTAAATGTACCAATTAGTACAGAGAAAGTAGTATAGTTCAAAGTAAGAGTAAATAAACTAATAGATGGAACAAAGATAAAAAATACAGCATATATAAACCAAAATGGAGAAGATAAAAAAGTTCCAGAAGAACCAGAGCATACATATGTAGAACCAAAAGAAGAACAAAACATAACTAAAACAGGAACAACAACTATAGAAAGCTTAGACCAAGAAATAACATATAACATAAATTACACTGCTAAAATAACAGATTATAGCGGACGAGCAATAGTAAAACTAGTAGATAAGTTACCATATGCAATAGATGAAGCTAGCTCAGATTTAGCAGGAGGAACATATGATGCACAGGCACAAACAATAACATGGGAAGAACCTGTAGAGAATATACAAATTACAGAAGAAAAAGAAATAACAGTAAATAAAACAATAAAAGTAGTATATAAAGATGTAAGCCCAGATGTAGTAAGTATAAAAAATGTTGTTACAGGACATATAGAATACGAAACACCAGTTATGACAAGTGATGAAGTAACAGCAAATGCAACTACAACAACTGGATTTACAGTAAATATACCAGTAAGTAAAGTTTGGGAAGATGACTCAAACAAACTTGGACAACGTCCTACAAAAGTAGTATTTAAACTACATGGAAGTGATGGAAGCGAATATATAAAAGAAATGAGTAAGCCAGGAACACAAGGAAGTACAACAACACAAGATAGCACTAATCCAAATAAATGGAATGATATATTCGAAAACTTACCAAAATATGATAGTAACAACCAAGAAATAGTATATACATTAACAGAAGAAGAAAAGACAGAAGGAGATTTAAAATACTATGATAGCGTAGTTACAGATAAAACAATAACAAACACAAATAAATATGGAAAAGTAACAGTACATCATTACATAATGAATACAGATGGAAGCACTACAACAACAAGAGTACCAGATGCTCAAGGACAAGACGTTCAAGATACAGTAATAGAAGGAAAAGAAGGAAATCCATATACTACAGAAGAAACAAAGAACATAAATGAAAAATATGAACTTGTAGCAGAAAAACTACCAGCAAATGCTACAGGAATAATAGAAAAATATAACGAGGAAAAACCACAAGAAGTAATATATTATTACAGATTAAAACCAGCAAAAGTATTAATAAATTACTTAGAGAAAGATGAAGATACAGATGATTCAAACAACTTAGTATTAACAACACAAGAACAAATAGATGGATATGTAGATGACAGTTACAACACAGATACAGACAACAGAAAAGAAACTATAGAGAAAGATGGAAAAACATATACATTAGTTAGTGACAGTGGTAACAAAACAGGAAATATGACATTACAAGATATAACAGTAACATACTATTATCTACAAAATACAAAAGCAACAGTAAGATATGTGGAAAGAGATCCTGAAACAGCAGAAATAGTAAAAGACTTAGAACAACCAACAGTAAAAGAAGGATTAGTTGGAGACGAATTTGTAACAAACGAGAAAGCTTTTATAGGATATAAATTAGTAGAAAGTCCAGAGAAAACAACAATAGAAATGACAAAAGAGGAACAAACATTAATATACTACTATGAGCCAGTATATACAGGATTAATAGAAAACCACATAGATGATAAAACAGGAAAAATATTAGAAACAGAAACTCACGAAATACAAGTAGGAGAAAACTACAACATACCAAGCAAAGAATTTGAAGGATATGATTTAGTAGAAGAAAAACTTCCAGCAAATGCAGAAGGAACAATGGGAGAAGAAGTTGTAACAGTAAATTACTATTACATTAAAAAAGCAGTGTTAGAAGTAAACTACATAGACATATATACAAATAAACCTTTAATAGGACAAATAGTGGATAATACAAAACATGAAGGTGATTTATACACAACAGAACAAAAAACATTTGAAAATTATGATTTAGTAGAAGTACCTTCTAACGCAAGTGGAACGATAGAAGTAGAAACTGATGAAGAAGGAAACATAACAAATAATAGGACTGTTGTTACATATTACTATACACAAAGAGCAATAGTTGAGGAACATCATATAGATAGTCTGACAGGAAAAGATATAGAAGAGCCTACAATACATAATGGACATGTAGGAGATGAATATAATATACCTTCAAAAGAATTTTTAAGCTATCAACTAATAGAGGAAGATGAAGAAGGTAACAGTATGTTACCAACAAATAGCCAAGGAATAATGACAGCAGAAAAGATAGTAGTAAACTATTACTATAATCAACCAGCAAAAGTAATAGTACACTATGTAGAAAAAGCAACAGGAAAAGAATTAGAAGAAATAAATCCAGAAACAGGAGAACTACAAAGTAGCCTAGTAGTAATAGAAGGATTTAATCAAGATGAATATGAGACAACAGCAAAAGAATTCGAGTATTATAAATTAATCGAAAGTCCAGAAGAGCCAAACGGAACTATGAAAGTAGAAATCGTAAAAGACGAGAAAGGAAACGATGTAGTAAACAATACGATAGAATTATATTATTATTACGAAGCTAAGCCATTTAACATAGGAGTAGAAAAAGAAATAACAGGAATAATAGTAAATGGTGAAAGAAGAGCTCCAACAAATGGAAAACTAGAGAAAGTAGAAATCTACAGAAAAGCCGCAGAAGATACAAGTGTACAAGTAGAATACAAGATAAAAGTAAGTAACACAGGAGAAATAAGCGGAAACGCAACAATAGAGGAAAACATTCCAGAAGGAATGAGCCTAGCAAATAATGACGGAACATGGGAAGAACAAGAAGGAAAACTAATAAAGGTAATACCAGAGATAGGAGCAGGAGAGACAAAAGAATATACAGTATTATTAAACTGGGAACAATCTGGAAATAACATGGGAGAAAAGGCTAATGAAGTAAAATTAGTAGAAACAGGAAATGTACCAGGATTTGTAGATAACAATGATAAAGATAATACATCAAATGCAAATGTAATCATAAGTGTAGAGACTGGAGAATTACCAATAGGATTAATACTTGCATTAGTAGCATTAGTAGGATTAGAGACAGTAACATTAAGATATGCAGTAGTATTAACAAAGAAACAAAAGAAAAAAATAAATAAGAAATAAAAGTAAAGGGAATCGTAGCTAAATACTATAGATTCCCTTTTATATTGCTCCAATAATTATGCAGCGAAAAAGCATGGATATTTCAGGAGTTTTGGGCTCTAATTAGACATTCTGTAAACAAAATGAACTTTAAGCCCCGTCCCTAAAGTTCAAATATTCTGTAAACAAATGAACTTTAAGCCCGTCCCTAAAATTTATAATTTTAAATGAAACTTTGTGTGAATATAGAAATTTTATTAATAATATGATAATATATATAAAAAAAGAGAGGTACTTATGGAAAATTTAAGCATAGATATTATAAAAGAAAAAATTAATAGTGGAAAAGTGAGATGGACAAATCATGCTATTAGTAGATTATTTCAAAGAAACATAATGCAAAAGGATGTATTGAATGCCCTATTAAATGGAGAAATTATAGAAGAATATAAAGATGATTATCCATATCCAAGTTGTTTAGTATATGGAATAACTATAGACAATCAAGTTATTCATGTGGTATGTGGGGTAAATGAAGTAGAAGTTTGGATAATTACAGCATATTATCCAGATGATATAAAGTGGAAAGATGATTTAAAGACAAGAAAGGAGAAAAAATAATATGAATTGTTTAATGTGTAAAGGAGATTTGGAAGACAAAAAAACAACATATATGGTTGAATTGAATAATTGTATTATTATTATTAAAAATGTGCCATCACAAGTATGTAAACAATGCGGAGAAGTTTCATATAGTAATGAAGTTGCACAGCAATTAGAAAGATTAGTAAATTCAGTAAGAAATGCAATTACAGAAATTACAGTAATTAATTACACTGAAAAAGTTGCTTAGAGATATAATTAATGGATAATTATGCCAAAAGAAATAGGTATAAAAAATGAAGTAATTTTAAATTGTTAGATTAAATGCTTAGTACAGGGAATCATAGCTAAATACTACAGATTCCCTTTTATATGTGCTCCAATAATTATGCCACGAAAAGCGTGCACATTTAGGAGTTTGGAAATCTAATTAGACATTCTGTAAACAAACTGAACTTTAAGCTCCGTCCCTAAAGTTCACCTAAAGTTCAAAGTTCACAAAAAATTTAAAAAAATATAAAAACACCTAAAAATCAACAAAAATTAAAAAATAGTGCATTCCTAAAATCTGTAAAAAAATTAGCAAATACTATAGAAATAAACAACAAAAATTTATAGTAACATAAGAAGTATAAGTTTGACATTACGAATTTTTAAATATAAGATATCTTTAACCAAAATAACGATACATAAGACCAAAGAAGGACGTGGGATTATGCACTATGCAGACATAAAAAAGATTGATATAGCAAATGGCGAAGGAGTAAGAGTTTCTTTATTTGTGAGTGGATGTAGACACCATTGCAAAGGATGTTTTAACGAAATAGCTTGGAATTTTAAATATGGCAAAGAGTTTACTCAAGATACAGTCGACGAAATAATACAAGATTTAAACCACGACTATGTAGAGGGACTAAGTTTACTTGGTGGGGAACCACTAGAACCAGAGAACCAAGAAGCATTAGCTAAATTAGTTACAAAAGTAAAAGAAAAGTATCCAAATAAAAACATCTGGTGTTACACAGGTTTCGATTTTGAAAAAGATATTATGCCAGAATGTAAAACATCAGCTGTAACAAAACAGCTTATATCAAATATAGATGTTATAGTAGATGGAAAGTTTGACGAAAGCAAGATGGACAGAAAATTAAAATTTAGAGGTTCATCAAATCAGAGAATTATAGATGTAAAAGAAACATTACACGATAATGCAATAAAAATGGTAAAATTTACCGATTAGCGTATTGACAAGCTAATATTAATTATATATAATAGAGTAGCTATAAAAGTTATGGTGATATTATACACTAATATTACCTAAGACTTATTGGCAAAAAATTATAACTTTTGTTTAGAACAGAACTTTATACAAAAGTTAAAATTTATCCCACAGTTGTAAGAAGCCGGAAGGAGGGGAAAATAATGTCATCAGAAGTTAAGGTAAAAGATGGAAATATAGAAGATGCTTTAAAAAGATTTAAAAGACAATGTGCCAGAAATGGTGTAATCCAAGAAGTTCGTAAAAGAGAGCATTATGAAAAACCTAGTGTTAGAAGAAAGAAAAAATCAGAGGCAGCTAGAAAAAGAAAATTTTAATATAAAATTAGTTAATAAGGTTGGAAATTAGAATAAATCTGATTCCAACCTTTTTGAATATCTAAATAGTAACAGAGATTTGGAAACAGGAATTTTGGGGACGGTGCTAAAATCCCGAAAAGGGAAAAAAAGGAACGTCCCCCAATCCCGGAAGGAGGAATAGTTATGTTAAAAGAAAAATTATTAGAAGATTTAAAAAATAGTATGAAAGACAAAAACATTGTAAGAAAAAATGTTGTTCAAATGATTAGAGCAGCAATCTTGCAAAAAGAAAAAGATGGTGGAGTAGAACTAAAAGATGAAGAAATTATGCAAATAATTGCAAAGGAAGCCAAAACTAGAAAGGATTCTTTGCCAGATTACGAGAAAAGTGGTAGAGAAGACCTGATAAATGAGGTAAAAGAAGAAATTGCTATTATAGAAGAATACTTACCAAAACAATTAAGTAAAGAAGAAATAGTTCCAATTGTACAAGAGATAATAAATGAAACAGGTGCAACATCTATAAAAGATATGGGAAAAGTTATGGGGCAAGCAAAAGCAAAATTAGGTGTAAGTGCAGATGGTAAAACAATAAGCGAATGTGTAAAAGAATTATTAAATAAATAAAATCGGGATTTAAGGAACGTCCCCAAATCCCGCCGAGGAACGTCCAAAAATCTCGGATACCGCAAAAGGAGAAGTAATGAAAGAAAAAATAAAGAACCACATAAAAGAACATAAAATTATATATAGTGCATTATTAATATTGTTTTGTTTTTCTGGATTAATACTTTCTTTTAATAAAATAGAATTAACAGATGAATTGTTTACATTTGCTAATACATATAAATTGCATAATGGAGTAAGCTTATATTCAGAAAATAATGTTATAGATACACCATTATTCTTTTACATTGGAAATATATTTTTAAGTGTTTTAGGTACGAATTTTTTTGCGTATAAAATATATGGAATAGTTATTTTTGAGGTTATTTTCTTAATTTCATTAAACATTCTAAGAAAATTAAAAGTGCCAACAGGAAGAGCGGTTGTATATATACTTCTAATTTTGCTTCCGTTTACTAAAACTCTTTTTGTAAATGGTGCAAATTATAGTACATTAGCGCTTTTGTTTTGGCTACTTGGAATGAATTTTATTATAAAGAAGGACAAATTTGAGATTAAGCCAATTCAGCAAGGAATCATTTCTGCATTAGTTTTTGCAACCAAACAAAATATAGGAGTTTATTACTTAATAGCAATAACTTTGTTTACAATTTATAATTATAGGAAAGAGAGAAAAACAATATTAAAAAAATTAGTAAGTACATATATAATCTTTGCTTTAATTACAGCGATTTGGTGCATAATACTTGCCTTACAAGGACAATTTATAGATTTTATTAATTATTGTGTCTTAGGAATAGGCGAATTTGCCAAAAATCATTTCGACTTCCAAGATTGGCGAATAATTTTATATGCTATACCAGTATTTGCATTAGTAGGACTTATTATTGCAAATAGAAAATACGGAATACTACTAGAAACTAAAAATATGAAGGTAACGATATTCTTTTTATGTTTTATGTTTCCAAGTTTATTAATTGGATATCCAATCTTTAATGCGTATCATATAGAATTAGCTATGGTTGTTTCGATGGTTTACTGTATGTATATGGCAGAGCAGGTTATTGTATATACTAAAGAAATATTTTTAGTTAAACCAGTAAAAATTGTAATAATAGGTTATATAGGCTTTGTGTTACTAATAAATGCTTTTTATATGGGGTCTACAATAATAAAGGGTTCTTATAAAACAGATTATGATAATCCTTATTTTGGAATGCTTGCAACCGAGAAAATGAAAAATAAGATTAATGAAATAGTAAATTTTGTGGAGTTAAAAGAAGAAAAGAATCAAAAAGTTATAATTTTTTCGGAAGAAGCAAATATTTACCAAATAGTATTAGGAAAGAATTATCAAGATTTAGATTTACCATTGTTAGGAAATTGGGGATATAATGGAGAAGAAAGAGTGCTTAACAAAATAATGGGCTTAAGAGATTCGTTTATATTAATAAAAGATACTAGCAGAACAAACCAAGAATCTGAGAAAATTAAACAATATATAAAGAATAATTATAATAGAACTGGAGAAATCCAAGGATTTGAAATTTACTATATAGAATAAAAAAATAAAAATGGTAAAAAATAAAATAAAAAAGGAGAAATAACATGTCATATAATAAGGTAACTTTAAAGCAAGGAATTACACTTCATAATATTAATACAGCTAAGTTTAAAACAAATCTTTGTGCTGTATTTTTAACATTTCCTATAACATATGAAAATGCAACCAAAGATACACTAATTGCACTAATGCTAAAACGAGGAAGTAAAAACTTAAAGACAAGACAAGAGATAACTAGCAAACTTGCAGAATTATATGGTGCAGAGTTTGACTCTGGAGTAGATAAATCAGGAGATAACCATGTATTAAAATTCTATCTAGAAAGTTTAAATGAAGAGTATTTACCACAAAAAGAAGATTTGCTAAAAAAAAGTATAGAAACATTATTAGAGCTTGTATTTAATCCTAATATTGAAAATGGCGAATTCAATAAAGAATTTTTAGAACAAGAAAAAAACAACCTAGAACAAATAATAAATTCGAAAATAGATAATAAAACAATGTATGCATTAAACAGATGTATAGAAGAAATGTATGAAGGTAAACCATATGGTATTTATAAATATGGATATGTAGAAAAATTAAAAGAAATAACAGCTAAAAACTTATACGAATATTATAAAGAGTTAATAGATACATGTAAGATTGATATTTTTGTTTCTGGAGCAAATAGCGATATAGCAAAAATTTTAGAAAATAATGATATCATTAAAGCATTAAAAGAAAGAAATCCAAATCATGTAAAATATGGATCACGTAGTAACGAAAACAAAGAAAAAATTGTAGAAGAAAAAATGGATGTAGCCCAAGGGAAACTTGTAATTGGACTGGATTTAAAAATAGAAAATGACAAAGGCAAATATGCTGCACAAGTATATAATACTATATTAGGTGGAAGTGCAAGTTCAAAATTATTCCAAAATGTAAGGGAAAAAGCAAGTTTGGCATATACTGTGTCTTCAAATTATATGAAACTAAAATCTAATATTTTTATTAGAGCAGGAATCGAAATAGACAATTATGAAAAGGCTTTAGAAATAATAAAGAAACAATTAGAAGATATGAGAAATGGAGAATTTTCAGACGAAGATATAGCTTTAGCTAAAAGAACAATAATTGCTACAATAAACAATATCCAAGAAGAGCAAGATATAGAACTTTCATATTACTACGGACAAGAGCTATCAGACAGAACAATGACAATAGAAGAGTATAAAGATAACATAGAGCAAATATCTAGGGAAGATATTAATACTGTATCAAATAGCCTTAATATAAATACAATCTATTTTTTAAGAAACTAGGAGGGTATAATGAGAATATTAGAAAACAAAACAGTAAAGGAAAAAGCATATTTCGAAGAACTTGAAAATGGTCTTAAAGTTATTATTATCCCTAAGGAAAATACGAATAAAAAGATGGCAATAATAGGTACAAAATTTGGTTCAATAGATAATCACTTTATAAATCCTAAAACAAATGAGGAAGAAGTAATACCCGATGGAGTTGCACATTTTTTAGAGCATAAAATGTTTGAACAAGCCAACGGAACTAACAGCTTAGACACATTAACAGCAATTGGTGCAGAAGCGAATGCATATACAACAAATGATCATACAGCATATTATTTTGAAACAATCGATAATTTTGAACCAGCATTTAAAGAATTGCTTAATTATGTGTTTCACCCTTATTATACAGATGAAAATGTAGAAAAGGAAAAGGGGATAATAGCACAAGAAATAAAGATGTATGATGATGACCCTATATCTAAGGTATTTTTAAATTCACTACAGTGTATGTATAATAGTTGCCCAGTACGTATAGATGTTGCTGGGACAGTAGAATCTATTAATAAGATTACTAAAGATACTTTATATAGCTGTTATAATACTTTTTATCATCCATCAAATATGATTCTAGCAGTATGCGGAAACTTTAAGCCAGAATATATATTGAACCTAATAAAAGAAAATATGGAACATTTCGATAAACAAGGAAAAATACAACGTATTTATCCAACCGAAAAAAGTGAAATTTTTCAAAAAGAAAGAATAGAAGAAATGGAAGTTAGTATTCCTGCTTTTGTAATCGGTATAAAAGACGAGGTAGAGAATACGGATATTATAAAAAAAGAATTAATATTAAATATAATTTTAAATTGTATATTTGACGAAAATTCAAGATTATTTAAAGAATTGTATGAAGATGGCCTAATAATAACAGAGCCAGATTTAGAATATGAATATTCTAATATATATTCGCACATGAGTATATTTGCTTCTTCAAAAGATCCAGAAACAGTTTATAGTAAATTTAAACAAGCAATAAAAGAAGCGATATCAAGTGGTATAAACGAAAAAGACTTTAATAGAACTAAAAATAAGATATATGGTAGATTAATAACTTCGTATAATAGTCCAGCTCAAATAGCTAGAATCTTTATGAGAGATTACCTAAATGATATTATTACTTTTGATTATATAGAAAAGTGGAAAGAAATAACATTAAATGATGTTAATGAAATGCTAAAAAATAAATTTAAAGAAGAAAAAATGGTTTTATCTGTTATAAAACCAAAAAAATAAAATCGTATATAATAATAGAAAAAGAAGAAATTTGTATCTTCTTTTTTTATTTTGCAAAAAAACTAAAAAAAGAGTCAGACGAAAGTCTTAAAATACACGGAAAAATAGGAATATTTGATTGAAAGTATTGTAAAAATATGGTAGCATAAAAATATACAAAAGAAAAAAATAAAAAAAGGAGTGGTTTAGATGTTAAATGAGGAAATTTGCAAAGTGAGGGACAAATTAAATAAAAGTATAGAAAAAAACGTGGATTATGCGATTATTTATAAAATAAGTGTTGAATTAGATATATTAATAGCAAAATATTATAATGAAGAATTACTAGAAGCCAAAAAAGCCTAAAATATTACAGCAAATTTACATTTTCTTTAAAAAATTAAAATATATTGCAAAGAAAAAATAAATGTTGTATAATAAATTTATGTATTAGTATTAAATAATATAAATAAGAGGAGGAAAAGTGCAATGAAGATTTCAAAGAAAATGGCACAAATAATGACAGTATTAACTGTAGTATTAGGAATTTTATTTGCAACATCAATGGTTTTTGCTGCAGGTTATGAAATACCTTCTGCTAAAGCTTCAGGTGCAGATAATGCATTAGGAAACATTGGTAGTATGGTGCTTTCAGTAGCACAAATAATTGGTACAGCAGTTGCTGTTATTATGCTTATAGTATTAGCTATTAAATATATTTCAGCTGCACCAAATGATAAAGCAGAAATTAAAAAACATGCCGTTGTATATATTGTAGGAGCTATCGTATTATTCGCTGCTTCAGCATTGTTAGGAATAGTAAAGAATTTCGCAACTGGAATATCTTCAACCTAGTAGTGGTGATGAAAAATGAAAAAAAATATAATAAAAATTTTAACTATTATTTTAATGTTGTTTATGCTAGCTAATATAACAGGTTTTGTATATGCAGACGAGATAAATCCAGGAGATTTTTCTGGTATATATACAAAAACTGGTGTATCAGACTTAGATGACAAAACAGGAAAAATTCTTAATGTTGTACAAATAGTAGGAACTTCAGTTTCTCTAGTTGCGTTATTAGTATTAGGAATGAGATATATGTTATCTAGTCCGAATGAAAAAGCTACCATAAAAGAAAAATTAATACCTTATGTTATAGGTACAATAATTTTCTTTGCGGCATCAAACCTTGTAGCAATAGTTATAAGATTTGCCGAGCAACTACCTAGCAGTTAAAAGATTATAGGTTAAAAAAATCCTAAATGTTAAATAAGATTTTCTTGTTTAGCATTTAGGATTTTTGTTTTTTTAATTAAAAGAACGAAATAAACATATTTGAACTGTTAAAAAGCAGTTTTATTATGATAAGCGAAGAATTATTTTTGCTTAAAAAATTTGGCTTAGGGGTATAAGATATTAGCTCCAAATTTGCACAAAAAAAGAATGTAAAAAATTTTACAAAAATAAGACATTTAGTCGGAATTTATTGCAAAATATAAGGAGATAAAGTATAATTAAATATAAGTATAAGTTGGGGGAAGGGTGTTAATAGTGAGGAAATCAACGTTTTTTGTTATGAATTTATTAATTGTATTAGCAATAATATTTATTCCTGTTACAACGTTTGCTGCAGACAAAGTAAAGAATTGGGACGAGCTTGTTCAAGATGCAGATGCGTTTATAAACAAAGGAAAAGAAAAAGATATTATTAACAGTAGTGATGTAGCAACAACAATTATGCCAATTGCACAAGCATTAGTAGCTGTTGCAGCAGGTGTTTTAGTAGTTGTAACATGTATAATGGGTGTTAAATACGCAACAACCACCAGCGCAGAAGCTCAAGCAAAATTAAAGAAGCAATTAGTAGGTTTGGTTGTATCAATTGTAGTAGTATTTGGAGCACATGCTATTTGGACAATCGTATACAATTTTATGAAGGATTTCTAAAAATAAAGTATATAAAAGGTTGTAGAACTTGATTATACAGAACAAAGGAGGAATAAAAAAATGGGTACATATTATGTTCCAAGAAATTATAAGGGTGAGTCAAGAATACTATATATTTTTACTACTAAATCATTAATTACTACTGGAGTGGGAGCACTTATTGGTTCAGTATTTTTTATAATATTTGGTATGATATTGAATTATAAAATGGTAGGATTTATTATAATGGGTATTTTCGGCCTTCTTGGTTGGATATATGGTGCGGTAAAAATACCTACCATAGCTGGAATTGCAGTTACAAAAAAAGTAGGTGGAGAATCATTAGATGAGATTATAAATAGATATATAAAATTTAAAGCAAAGAGACGTATCTATTCATATGCAGATACAAAGATTGCTGATGAAGAAAATACAAAGGAGGAACAATAATATGGATAGTATTATAATGGGATTAAATATAATGCTAATAGTTCTAGTTGTAATAATTATAGCATTGGTAGTAGCATATTATTTTTTAGTATATAAAAGTAAGGTAAATAAAGAAGAAAGAGAAAAAGCCAAAGAGATAAAAACAGCTAATAAGGAATTTAACGGAATAACAAGAGAAACTACAGATAAAATTTTAGATTTTGACGAAATTAAAGATGACATGATAATAAGAAAAAATGGTCAACAATATATCATGGTAATCCAATGTAAAGGTATAAATTATGATTTGTTATCAGAAGAAGAAAAAGAATCTGTAGAAAGAGGTTTCGTAGAATTCTTAAATACAATAAGATTTCCAATCCAATTATATGTACAAACAAGAAGTTTAAACTTAAGAAAAACAATAGATGCATATAAAGAGAAAGTTAATGTAATTGCAGATGAAATAAAGAGCTTACAAAAACAAAGAGCAGAATATTTAAGAACAGGAAATCAAAAACAAGTAGAAATGACAGACTTCGAAATAAGAAGAAAAGAAAATGTTTTAGAATATGGACAAGATATTTCAAATTATATTGGAAGAATGAGTTTTAACCAAAATGTATTACAACAAAAAACATATGTTGTAGTTTCTTATTTTAAGAGTGAGTTAGGAAATATTTCTAATTACTCAAAAGATGAAATTATAAATATGGTATTTACAGAATTATATACAAGAGCAGAGACATTAATAAGAAGTTTAGGAAGTGCTCAAGTTTCTGGTAGAATATTAGATTCAGAAGAATTAACAGAATTATTATATATAGCATACAACAGAGATGAAGAGCAAATATATCAATTAGATAGAGCTTTGGATGCACAATACGATGCATTATATTCAACATCTAAAGATGTTTTACAAAAACAAAGAGAGAGAATAGACAATCAATTAGAAGATATGGCTGTAGATTTGGCTTCAGAAAGCTTATTAAAGGCAGATGATATCTTAAAAGATAGAGAAAAATTAAATAATGAATTAAGAGAAAGAACTATAGAAATAATTGAGGAATACAAAAATCAATTAAGTCCAGATTTATATAATGAAACAAAGAAAATAATAGAAGAACAAACAGCGCAAGAAGAGAAAAAAGCAAAAGTAGAAACAGCTAAACAAAAAGAAACGGAAAATAGTGAAGAGAATGTTAAAACAGAAACTAAAACAAATCCAACAGAAGCAAAAAAGAAAGCTACAAGAGGAAGACCAAAAAAGGCAGATAAATAACAAAAGATTGGAGGAAAGTTTTAAATGAAAAATAAAAATGTTGAAGAAAATCAAAATGTTGTAGAAACACCAAAAGGAGTTCTTGGAAAAAATGCTAAAAGTATTAAAGACTTAATTGCTCCTGCTGGAATTGATTTTTCAAATATAAATCATGTAGAAATTGTATCTACTAAAACAAGGTATGCAAGAAGTATGATTGTTGCAAATATTCCAAGAATGTGTACATTCCCAGAATTTTTAAGAAGTATGTATACATTTGGAGATGTAAATACATCAGTATTTATTTCGCCAGTTAGTGAAAGTTCATCACAAACAGACTTAAATAGAACAATTAATGAACTTGAGGCAGAAAGACTTGTTGCTATAGATAGAGGAGATATAAACCGTGAAAGAATTTTAGCACAAAAAAGAATAGAGGCAGAAGATTTAAGAGATCAGATAGCAAGTGGATTTAACAAATTATACGAGTCTACAATTGTATGTACATTGTTTGCATATAGTTTAGAAGATCTTGATAAAGAAACAGAATTATTAGCTTCAGAAATGGCTAAAACATTAATAGATGTTAAGCCAGCATGGGCAATTCAAGAAGAGGCTTTTAGAAGTAATTTACCATTTAATGAAAATACTATAAAGAAAGCTCATAATTTTGATAGAAATTCAATGGCAACAGTTTTCCCATTCTTTTCTTCAGAAGTTGGACATGAAAATGGTATACCAATTGGGTTTGACAAACAAACAGGGTTACCAATATTGTTTGATAACTTTAGTTCTACACTTACAAACTATAACTTAGTTATATTTGGTAAGTCTGGTGCTGGTAAAGGTGTTACTATTAAAACAATTACAGCAAGATCATCTGTCTTAATGGGAATAGAGAGTTTAGCCCTAGATGCTGAAGGTGAGTATGGTGTTGTTGCAGATGCTTTAGGAGGAGTTAATGTAACTATAAGTCCAAACTCTAATACAATAATTAACTTATTCGATATAGAACCAGAAACTGTAAAAGATGAAATAACAGGAAGAGAAAGAGTAGTCTTAAATATAGAAAATAAAGTAGAGGACGTTACACAAGCTTTACTTACAATGGCAAGAGGTAGTACAAGAAGTGAAGAAGTAAATGAGCTTACAAAACAAATAATTGCAGAATCTGTTGCAGAAGAATATGAATCAAGAGGAATTACAGACGATATAAATAGTTTGTATGAAGATAATGATCCAACTAGAAGATTTTCTAGAAATTACATAGGAAGAGTAAAGAAAGAAATGCCAACAATAGGTTCTTGGTTTAAAAGAATTTTAAGAAAAGGCCAAGAAAATGAAAATCCAGATTACAGATTCCATTATAGTTACTTATCTAAAGTTATGAAACAATATGTAAGAGAATATAATGGTCAAATGGCGTATTTCGATGGACAATCAACTTTCGAGTTGTTAGATGGAACACCATTTATAAATCTGGATATATCACAACTAGAAGAAAGATTTGCAAGACCACTTGCACAACAAATCTTGCTTTCTTGGATTTGGGAAAAATATGTTAAGAAAAATAGTGAAGATAAAGAAAAAGCTGCAAAGAAAAGAGTACTTATAGATGAGGCTTGGATGTTACTTCCATATCCAGAAGCTGTAGATTTCTTGAATACAATGGCAAGACGTGCTAGAAAGAGAAATGTTTCATTAGCTGTTATGTCACAAAAATTCCAAGACTTCTACGAAAAACCAGAAGCACAAGCAGTTTTAACATCATCAGATACAAAATTATTCTTAGCACAAGATAAATCAGAGATTCCTTATATAAAGGAAGTATTTAAGTTAAGTGAAGGTGAAGCAGCTTTCTTAACAACTTGTAACAGAGGTGAAGGATTATTAAAGGTTGGTTCAGATACAGCTATAATTTCTATAAGACCAACTAAGAAAGAATTTGAATTCGTAGAAACAAATGTTAACAAAATTAAATTAATACAAGAACAAAAGCAAAAAGAGCAAGAAAGAAGTAAAAAGAATGTACAATCATAAATTAAGAGGGAGAGTAAATGATTAAAAAAGTAGGTTTAATAATTATACTAATTGTAACAATTTTTAATTTAATAATACCTATGAAAATAACCTATGCTGCAGAACCTAAAAAAGAAAGCATTAATGAGGTTATGAGTGGAGTCGAAGATGACTCTGCAGATAGTCTTATGAATGATGGTAAAACTACAGCTAATTCAGAAGCAGGAAAGTCTAAACATAAGGTATCTCCAGAACCAAGTATGGGTGGTGCCACAGCAAGTGCGCTTGCAAGACTAATAAATATTGTACCTACTTTAATTAGTGCCCTTTTAAAATCTATAGTAAATTCCCAACAAGTTGACAGTTCTAGCGCTGTAGAGTTTACAATACAAGATTTATTAGCAGGAAAATATGATATGTTTAGTATTGATTTTTTTGGGAATGTAAATGAAACAGAAAAATTAAATGGAAAGCTAACCCAAAATATTGTTATCTGGTATAGTGCAATGAGAAATTTAGCTGTTGGGTTAACATTATTAGTATTAGTATATGTAGGAATTAGAATGTCAATTTCAACAGTAGCGGATGAAAAAGCAAAATATCAAAAAATGTTAATTGCTTGGGTAAAAGGATTTTGCTTAATATTTGTACTTATATATATTGTTACTTTTGCAATTAATATATCAAATGCTTTAGTTGATTTAATACCAAAAAGTTCAGACAATTTAGAAAAAACTCTAATGTATGGTAATGGTACAATTCAAAATCCAGAAGAAGGTTCAATAATGGAAAAGCTGGCAACTTTAAAAGGATGGAATTATGTAGCAATTTGTGTACTATATTGGGTAATTGTATATTATCAATTAAAGTTTTTTATATTGTACTTTAAAAGGGTATTAGCAGTTGGTTTACTTACTATAATTTCTCCATTGATATCTATTACATATCCAATAGATAGTATTGGCGATGAAAAAGCTCAAGGATTTCAAAGGTGGTTAAATGAGATTTTAATTAATATATTTATTCAACCACTACATTTGTTAATATATACAATATTTATAGCAGCAGCTGGAGCAATAGCAACTGTAGCACCACTGCTTGCAGCATTTTTCTTAATGGGATTATCTAGAGGTGAGAAAATTATAAAAAATGTCCTTGGAATAAGGAGTGCAAACTCTATAAGTTCTTTAGGTGGAATTCAGATAGCAAGATTTGCACACAGAGCATAGAGGTGTTTATATGAAAAAAAATACTAAAAGAAAAATGAATAAGAAAAAAAAGAAAATGATAATAATAGTTGCAGTAATTGTAGCTTTTTTAGTACTATTAACAGTTATTCTAAAACTTATTCAGAATAATAAAAAGATTGAATCCATATATGATGCAAATTCACTAAAAGCTGTTATAGAATTTTGTGATTGCAAATATATAGCTGAAAAAGATTCGGAACTAGATGACTACAATATGGATATATATATGGAATTTAAATATAGTCCATATCAAGACGGAAAATCACAACAACCTTTTTATGATGTAACAATAGATGCAATTACAAATTATTTATCTTATAGAAAAATTAGATTAATTGATGAATCTAAAGGGCTTGTAATTAGGGTTGATACAAATAACACATCAAAAATAACTAATAAATATTTTAATGATATAGAAGAGTCAGAATATTTTAATAGATTATTATCAGATGCTAATTTAGAAAATAAAAGTAGTTTAGAAGAAACAAATTTTTCTATAAATACAGAATTACAAGCTTTAGTTAATAATGAATGGAATACAAGCAACATAAATTTTGGACAAAGAACAAGTACCTTTAGAAATTATGATATATATTTTGACAATGGTTATAGAGTAAGAAATATAGCAGGTAAATTATTTAATATTGTTTTTACTAATAAATTTGAAAAGCCAGTTATAGGTAACATTAAAGTAGGAGATAGTTTTGAAACCATAAAATCACAATTAGGTGACAATTATATAGAAAAAAATGGAATATTAGAATATATGAGTAAAGATTTATATGTATGTTTTACTACAAATGAAATTTCAGTATATCCAAAAATAACATACAACTATACAATGTTTGAAAGATTATTAGAACAATATAATGAAGATAAGGATTTTAATTCTTTTATGAATAACTTAACAAGTATGTGGCCAGATTATTCATATTATGCCTATGATACTGATTATTGTAAAATTTCATATCCATTAAAAGGCGTTAAGATTGATAATAGCACAAATGCATTAAATGGAATTCAAATTTTTCAAGAATATACAGGATCTTTAGCAACAGAACATAAGAATTATTATCAAGTATATTATAAAACAAATGATAGTCTAATACTAGATCAAGAGTTAAATAGACTTATGGATAAATCAGAAATACCATCTGATTCTGATACACATATAAGTAGCAAATATGCAGAAAAATCAAAATTAAATGAAGATGGAAAAAAATATAATATTGCATTTTTTTCTATAGATGGAAGCAATGCTGATAGCGAATTAGATAAAAATATTTACGCAGATCAAACATATTGGTATGATGATGACAATTACATATATAGTATAAATCATCGAGGAATATATATATATAATGCAACAACTAGAAAAACAATGGTACTTGTAGAAGGAACAGATGAATTTAATATAACTAATTTTGATTATACAAATAAAATTCTAACTTATGATGGAAAAGATATAAAAATAGAAGCATAAAGAAAGGAGAAGATGATGAGAAAAATAAAAAGTCTATTAAAAAAACTATTAGTATCATTTTTAATATGTTATATCGTACTTTTAAACACATCATCTTCTTTTGCAAGAAATTTTGATGATGGTGCAAGATCCTTTTTAGCAGAGCAGACACAGCAATTTATAGATCAATATGCTAGTATTACAATTTATAGTACAGAGCCAGAAGATGTACCTGCACATTTTAATAGTGATAAATCTATATTTTATTCTTGCTGTACTACAGGTATTGCATATATGTACGAGATATTTCTTGGATTAGATATATATTCTTTGCGGATTTAATGCATATGCTGCAACAAATAAAACATCATTAAGAAATGAATATTGGCACGAAGTTTCACCAGCAGAAGCAAAACCAGGGGATATTTTAGTAAGAGATGGGCATGCAGAGATGGTAGCAGCTGCAAATCCTAGTGCAAGTTCAACGAGAGATTTAAGACACTTTAATTTTGGTAGTTCAGACCCAGTTTTAAAAGTTCACGAACCTCCAACTTCTCAAAAAGATTCATTTGATGTTATATTTGCATTAAACGAAGATGTACAAGTAACTCCATCTGGAAATGTTCCAGCTAGTAATGAACTTTTAGAAGAAGAGAATAATGCTACAGAAGATCCAGAAGATGGTTTTTATTATCAAGGATTAGCACAAGGATCTTTTTCTGGTAGAAGTTCACTTAATATATTGGCATGGTTATTTAATTTGATTTCACAATTAGTAGATTATGTACTTGGTTTTATGACAATGATAATTAAAGTTGTTATCATAGGTTGGGCAAATATATTTGTAAATATTGTTACAGAAGCTGTTAATGCTCTTACAGGTGATGCTGTAGAAGAAAAAGTTGATGATACAAATACAACAGATATAACTGAACCAAATGTTGTAACGTCTGGTAATTCAGAAAACCAAACACAATCAATATTAGATAATGATAATTTATATACACCAAGTTCAACAGAATTACAACCAGAAGGTGATGATAAACTAACAGTTGATAAGATAATATTTAATCAAGTACCTTTACTTGATGTTAATATGTTTTCAGAAACTGCAGCTGGTTATACATTAAAAGATGAGTCATCACTAAAAATAATAAGAGATAGTGTGGCAACATGGTATTATGCAATAAGAAATTTAACGATTGCTATTATGTTAATAATTTTAATATATATTGGTATAAAAATGGCAATTTCTACAGTAGCATCAGAAAAAGCGGAATATAAAAGAATGTTAGTTAGTTGGCTTGTTGGATTTTTAATAATATTTGTTATACATTTCTTTTTAATATTTGTACTTAATTTGAATTCAACAATACTAGGTTGGATAATGGATGCTCAACAAAGTATGGGGTATGAAGATAGTATTTATGAAACAGTTAGAACTAAAGCATACGAGATAAAATTCTCTTCTGGTATGATAGGAACAATATTATATATTGTGTTAATTGTTTTAATGCTAAAATTTTTATACATATATATAAAAAGACTTTTAGGAGTTTGCATTTTAATTATTATGGCTCCTGCAATGGGAGCAAGTTATGCAATATCAAAAGTAAGAACAGGAAAAGCGAAACCATTTGTAAGATGGATGAAAGATTTTACATTGCTTGTATTAATACAAAGTGTACATGCTTTAATATATACATGTTTTGTAACTGTAGTACTTCAATTAACGAATGAATCAATGGCAGGAATTATGATTGCACTTCTTGTTATGAACTTTATGTTTAAAGCAACAAGTATATTTACAAGTATATTTGGTATGGTAGGAGATAAAACAGGTTCAAGAACATTAGAAACAATAGTAAATTCAGATCCTAGAAAAGAAATTTTAGGAGGATTGTTTGTAGCAGGGGAGGTTGGCAAGTCAGCTAAAGCTTTTGCTAGTGGAACAATTCAATTTGGTAAAGATTTAAAAAATTCTGTATTAAATGGAGGAAGAGAAAGAAAAAGACAGTTACAAGCACAAGCTCTCGGAATTGGAAATTTAGGAAAGAAAGCATTGGGCAAAACTTGGCTTGGAACTAGAAATATAAATACAGCAACAGGTCAATATGTTCCAAGAGGTAAAGCAGAAAGACTAACATCATTATCTTCAGATTTAGATAATGTAGTTAAAGAAACAAGAGAGAAGAGAAAGAAAGAAAGAAGTAATTTTGTAAAAGATTTATATACAATACATGATTCAAGACTTTCTAATGCGTTAAAAATAGCAACATCCCTACCTTTTATGGGGGTTGCAGGTTTGGAAGAATTAGGAGCAACTAATTTAGCAACAGTTTTAGTTGGAGGAGGAAAAAGAGGAGTAAAAAAACCAAGAAAAGGTATAAAAGCCAAATTCTCTTCTGCACGTTCAGCAATTACAGAACGTCGTAATCAAGGTAAAGGTATGATAAGAGCAACTGCTGGAGCAGCAGTTGGTGGAGTAAAAAATATAGCAATAGATAAAACAAACAAAATGATGAAACCAGGAGAAAAAATACAAGATGAATATGAAAATAGAATGGCAAAGATTAATGAAGCTAAAGAAGCAGAAACAAATATTATAGATTTATACACAAGAGGAAGAAGAGAAAAAGAAGAAAGCTTTAAGAGTTTAAAAGCTAATGGTTTAAATGACAAAGCTATAAAAACAATGGCTAGAAAGTCATTTGACGACTCATATAGAAAAACTTTGAATGATGTATTTGAGGTATCAGATATAGTTGATGAAAGAGTAGATAGAGAACAACATTTACAAAGATATAAAGCTGAATTAGGAATTGATGATAAAACTCTAGGAAAGAATAGTATAGATACAATAAAACAAAAGGTAGAGAATAGAGTTAGAGATAATATTTCTGATAAATTAAGAGACAAGTATGCAAAAGAAAACAATAATAAAATAGATAGTGTTACAGAAGTAAGGATAAAACAAGAAACAGAAGAGCGAGTTTCAGAATTTATGAAAGATTTGGATAAAGAGATTGATGATAAAACAGTTAAAGATGAAAATTTGGCAAATGATCCTTCTGTTATAAAAGGAGATAGATTTGATTTCTCAGAGACGATAAAAGCGGATGAATTAAAGAGTACAATTGAAGATATGATGAAAAAACATGGTGCAGAAAAGAAAGCGGAAGATGGAATGGAAGAGTTAAGAGAACAAATGCAGAGATTACAGAGAATAGATAGAGACTATGCAAGTGTTGAAGGCAATAAGGATAAATCTTATCTATACAAGGCTAGCACAGATATTCGTAAAGAGCAAGAAAAACACAGCAATTTGAAAACAGTATTATCAAGTTTAACTTACAGAAATATAGATATAAATAATGGGGGAAGGAGATAATATGAAAAGGCATTTATTTAAGATATTAACTATTACTATATGCATAGTTACAATACTCAATTTTGTGCTACCAAATGTAACAACTATAGTGTATGCAGATACTACAGCTGGACAACAAGATGAGAATAGTGCAGTAGAAGTAATAGAAGGAGCAATAGGAGGAATTGCAGATGGTATTGTAGGATTACTTACATGGCCATTAAGAATCTTAATTGTAGCATTTGGGTATGCATTAAGATTGGTAATAGGAGGAATTGCATCTATTGCAGGAGGACAATTTAATATTAATATAAGTCCACAAGATATTTTGTTTGATAAATTAGAGATAACAGATGTAAATTTCTTTAGCTTTACACGACCTGATGGTTCTGAATTAAGCGCAGGAGTATTAACAATAAGACAAAATATTGCAATTTGGTACTATGCATTAAGAAATTTAGCGATAGGTATTTTGCTTGCAGTATTAGTATATGTAGGTATTAGAATGGCAATATCTACAGTAGCATCTGAAGAAGCAAAATATAAAACAATGCTAAAAGATTGGGTAGTTAGTTTTGTTTTAGTATTTTTATTACAATATATAATAGCTTTTACATTAAATGCTAATAATGCACTGGTTAACATTATGGAAAATGCTATGGGTAATGTAGATAAAAACTCAATTTTTTCAGATATAATGGATACATTTGCTCTTCAAGGAGTTAATCCAATTTCTTTTACAATGGGATTTGGTTCTGCTATAGCATTTTGTATATTAGTAGGTGTAACATTATCATTTTTGGTATTTTATATAAAACGTATGCTTACACTTGCATTTTTAGTAATAATTTCACCAATAGTAACAATTACATATTCTATAGACAAGATGGGGGATAACCAATCACAGGCATTAAATAAATGGATTAAAGAGTTTGTATATACGGTTTTAATACAACCATTTCAATGTTTAATTTATATAGTTTTTGCAACGACAGCATTAGACTTAATGCAAGATAAAACACTTGGGGCAGCAATACTAGGTTGTATAATGTTATTATTTATACATCAAGCAGAGCATATTGTTAGAGGCATATTTAGTTTTGAGCATGCACATAATTTAGGAGATACATTTATGACATTAGCACTTGTTAAATCATTAGGAAGTAGTTTAAGTAAAATAGGACAATCTGCTGCAGGTGGTTCTGGTGGTAGAGCAGCTGGTGCAGCTCCTGGCGGAGGTGGAGCTCAAACTCCTAGACAGACAAATCAAGCTAGAAATAATACTAATAGTAATAACAATATTTCAAAAGGATTTAATAAAGGAAGGAAACAAATTCCAGTACTTACTAGTGCTAAGCGAGGTGCCCAAAAATTAGCAAATACAAAAGCAGGAAAACTACTTGGTACAGCACAAATTGGTAGAATAGCTGGATTACCTATAAGGGGGGCAACAGGAACTGCATTAAGCCTTGCTAAATTGGCTCCAAAACTTGCATTTACAGCAATGGGAGCTGGAGCTGGAGGAATGAATGGTGCAATTATAGGATATTCTATTGGTAAAGGTACATATACAGCTGGAAAAAATATAGTAGATAACGTGGTAGCTAAACGAGATGAAAAAACAGTTGTAAGAACTCAAACAGGACAAGCATATGCTAATTGGGTACAAGCAAATGGATATCAAAATGATTTACATGCTGCAGCAACAGGATATGAAAGAATAGCAAGAGGAATATTGCAAGGACAAGATGTAAACACATTCGCAAGGGAAGATCAGCAATTAGCACAAAGTTTAGCACAATATAGAAATTCTTTTGAACAAATGGGTATATCACAACAAAATATAGCAAAAGATATGGAAAAAACTTTACAAAAAATGCAAGATTTACAAAGAAATAATGGTGGTGGAACACCTTAATATGGCAGATAAAGAAAGGAGCCAACATGAGTTTTGTAGATACACGACTAAAAATAAGACAGTGGCTTAAAAAATATAGAAGAATTATAATAATTACTCTTATAGCCTTGGCAATAGTATATGTTGTAAATTACATATTAAAAAATTTGCCAGAAGAAGAAATACCAAAGACAACTTATACTCCGAATATTTCTGTTATGGCAGAGGATGAAGTACCAGAAAAATGGCACGAAACAATAGAAAGTACAATAGATACATTTGTACAAAGATGTAATAATAAAGAGTATGAAGCTGCTTATAATATGATTTCAGATGATTGCAAAGAAGCTGTTTATCCAACTTTAAGTTCCTTTCAGAAATTTGTAGATGCTAAATTTAAAACAAAAAGATCTTATAGCATACAAAATTTTTCTAATGTTGGAAAACAATACATATATGATGTAAATCTTATGGAAGATTTAATGGCAACAGGTCTTACAGGCAAAGAATTATATACTGACGAAGAAAAATTTGTATTTACAGAAGATGATGAGTCATTAAAACTTGCAATAAGTGGGTTTGTTAGAAAAAATGACTTAAATATATTTGCAGAAGATGAAAACTTAAAAGTTAATATAGATTGTAAATATGTTTTTTACGATTATGAATTATATAAAGTTACTATAACTAATAAAACAGAACATTCAATAGTAATAGCTGATGGAACAACTAATGATGAAGTTGTATTAAATACAGGTGCAGATATTAGAGGGGAAAAATATGTAAAATCATATGGAATTGTATTGGAACCAGGGGAAAGTAAAAATTATACATTTGAGTTTACAAAATATTGCGATGATGGTAGTGCTCCTACATATATTATGTTTAATAATATTAGAGTATTACAATCGTATTCTGGCGATTCTAGTACAATGCAAGCTGAACTAGATAATGCAATTAGAATATATAGTTTAAGAATAAACTTCCCAACTGCAGAGTAAAGGTGGTGAGATTTTGGCAGATAATGAGAATTTAAATGATGTAACAGATACTAAACAAACCTCGGGTGCAGATAAAATTAATAAAGCAGGAAATGCTGCTGCTGGTGCAGTAAAAAAAGGAAAACTTTTAGCACGTTTTATAAAGAGTTTAAAGGGATTAGGAGCACTTGGAGTTGTTGGTATAATAATTATTATAGTTATTGTAGTTATTATATTAATAGTTGGAATAATTGGATTTTTCTTAGAGATGCCAGGCTTACTAACTAATAAGCTTTCAGGCTTAGCATCAGATTTTTGCACAGAACTTGCAACATATTATTCAGGTAACTCTGCACGTTTTGGAACAGAAGAACAAAAAGACCTTGCAGAATATTTATCGAATATGGGATATGAACCATATGAATTTGGATTTGGAAAATATACGGACGAAGATGGAAATATAATAGAAAATGCAGACGATGATGATGCAACAATTAGCAGTAAATATTTAAATGCTTATCTAACAGCAGATTATAATACATATGTGCCATATGAAAAGTTTAAAGGAGGAGTTTCTAAACTACTACATGTAATTGGTGATGCAATTGGTTATGTACTAGGAATGGAAACAGAAAAAGATACAGGTGATCCGCAATTTGGTATGTTGTATTTTGATAAAGGAATGTATGAAAATGCAGAAGGTACAGACGGAAATGCTAAAAAGATGAGTTTCTTAGATAGTGTATCTACAGATGTTGATTCAAAAACATTGACATTTAAAGTATGGGAGGCACCATTTAAATATTCATATTATACATATAATATGGAAGGCTGGACTGCAAGATATGGTAAGCCTTTAGAATTATCACTAACACTTCATCTAGCAACAATGGCGCCAGATTTGGTTTATAGATTTGACATGGATAAAGAGGAAAGTACAGAGATACATATAAAGACAATAAAGAGTAATGCTACAATAAAATTTGAATACCGTGTAGAAAATGCACCAGAAGGGGGAACAAATTTTGCAAGTATTGATGATAGTTTAGCTAATTTAGATATGCATGTCTCAAGTGATGGAGGAACTCTAACGGTTGAGGATTTACAGACATTAAAAGATTTTATAGATAGTCATGATGAGTCTGATATGGTAAAAAATATTCAAGCAGGCTATAGTAATTTTGAAGCATTTATAAATGCAAGTATAGATTCAGGTAATAATAGGAAATATTTAAGAGAAAATGAGTCTATTTTACAAAGATATGATGGTAATGATAATTCAGCATTACTAAATTATGATCATTCTATAGAAAATATGTTTAACACCTATTTAGATGATGCAATAAAACTTGTAAAAGAAGAGGATGAAAATGTAACTTTTTATACAGATGAAGTGGGCAAGAGCTATGCGGAGATTGTAGGTAAAACAGTTCATGATAGTACTTTCTTACATGGTGGTTGGACATATGGTGATAATACAACAGGAATAATGGATGAATTCTATAAAAAATTTGAAGAGGCAAAATCTGATGATGAGCTAACCGAAGAAGAGGAAGAAGAACTATTTACATTTTTACAGGATAAATTTAAAGAAATCCAACCACAAGTAAAAGAAGATGTGGATAAATTAGTAGAAAAGGATGCTAAACTAGCAGAAGAATTAAAAAAATTAACAGAAGAATTAGAAAAAATTGGTTTATCTATAGATGCAATAAATGCTGCAATAGAATATAATAATGATAATGGTCAAGGAGGAGGTACTACTATAGAAAGAGTACAACCATACATTACAGAAGTAAAAAAACACTGGTATAGAGATGTAATATTTAAAAATGATGACTATGATGCATATGATTGGAGTACAAGCCAAGCAACATATGAAAATAAATTTGAACCAGTAGAGCAGTCTGATGATAGTGTTTTAGCACCAAATGATATAGGAGCTTTTTATACAATAGAAACTGTAGGAGCAGGAAGTGAACTTGTACAGGTAAGAGATGCAATACGTGGAAAAGTAAATGAACATACAAAAGAACTATTTGTAGGAACAGAAGGAAATCCTGCTAAATATTTTATATATGATGGTAGCAAAGATACTGCAGAAAAGATTGATGAGTTAAGAGAAGTATATGATGAGGCATATTCAAAATCTTGGGATGAAAATCAAAGTATATTTGAAAATTCAGAAGATGTAGATAAACAAGCCAGAAAAGATGCAGAAGCAGCGGTAGAAGCAAAAGAAGATGAAGAGGGAATAAACTTATATAAAGAAGTAAATGTTAGACAAAATGCGCTTTCAGCATTTTCTATATTAGAAAATTCCAAAACAGAAGATTCTGAATATATCTTAAGAGATCTAAAAAAATTCTTTGTAGATTTAGGATATTTTACAAAAGATGATTTAAGAGTAGATGATACACACGTATTTCAATGGCCAATAGGTGGATATGTTAATTTATATTGGCCTGTAAGAAGATATGAAAAACAACAAGCTGATTATGGAACTTTAATAAGAAGTAAAGTTTCTACAGATAATATTAAGGCTGGATATGAAGCAGATGGAAGCGAGAGAATTAAAGAAGATGAAGAAGTAAATATATATAAACCGAATTTTAATCCGGATTCGGAAGTCAATTCAGAAGTGGCTCCAGATGATCCTTCAGCAAATAATAATCAAACTACTACTAGTACATCAGATGATTTTGTAACAGAATTTTTAAATGCAGCACAAGAAGTTACAGATTATGTTAGAGAGAATGGGTTTACATATGGAAATGCAGAATATATGCCACCTAAAAATGGAGAAACGAATAGTGATGGAGTAAAAAGGATAAGTTGTGATAGGTTAGTATCTTGGGCACTATATAAATGTGGCTATACTGACCAACCAGAATATGGTTTAACTACATCAGCTGCTGCAAGTCCATTGATGTCTTATTGTAAAGAAAAAGGTTGGCTTAAGATAGAAAATGTTGATGAAATACAAGCAGGAGATATAGTATTTGTTGGGGAAACAAATGCAGATAAAACTAGCGCAGCACATGTATTTATATGTGCAGGTGAAAATAAAAGATATGATTGTGGAAATGCAACTAGAATTCAATCACAACAACCTTTTAATGAAGAGATACATGAACCTTTGGTATGTGCATATCGTCCAGAAAGTAGTGATTCTTCAACTACTCAATATGATGGCTTTGAGGCAGACTTAAATGTTGTTTCACCAGTAACAGGAGAAATTATAGAAGAGGGAGACGATTACATAAAGATAAAAGTTTTAGACACTTCATCTATTTCAGAATATAAAAGATTTTACGAAGAATATAAAGGAATATGTACAGGATATATTATGTACATAAAAGGATTCAAAAAAGGAACAATTGATGCTAATGCACAATCTGAATATCAACAAGTAAAACATACAAAGAGATATTTTATAGAAAATGGATATGCTGATGATTATAGAGATGCAGAAACAATCGCAGAAGAATTTGAAAAAGAAGAGCAAGAAAGAATAGACGCTCCAGCATATATAGAAAAAGATGGTAAAAGATACATAAAAGAAGGAACTGTTATAGGTACAACTACAAATTCAGATATAGCATTATATTTGTTAAATAGAGAAAACTCTATTGTTGAAGATGTAGAATCATATATTAGATTAGTAGACAACCAGCTAGAAACAGATTGGGCATACTTCTATTGGGTACCTTACGAATCAGGAGGAACAGATACTCCAGGTGGAGGACCAGAGGCAGTAGGATTAACAACTTCAGGAGAGTTAGCAGTAGGAATTTCACAATGGACTACAACACATAAGGCTGGTTCCCCAAATAATATTCCAGAGTTCTGTGAAAAAGCAATAGAATTAAACCCAGGATTATGCTCAGAGTTACAACCATTTGTTGGAAAATCGATTGATGAAATTTTGGCAATGGAACCACAGATAAAATCCGCATTCCAATCTATATGTGCAAAAGATAGAGATGGATTCCTGGAAGTACAGATGCAAGTTACGATAAATCAATATTTAATAGAACCGTACACAGGAACGGATAAAGAATGGCTACTGGATAAAAACCCAATAACTCAAGGAACATTTATGTCTTTGGTTAACTGGGGTATGGGTGATAATTTCTGGTTTTCAGCATTTTCTCAATCCGATTCTGACGAGCAAGCTGTAAAATCATTATTAACTAAAGCATTAGGTGTTAAATCAACAGCAGGATTTTTAACATCAAGATGGACTTCACAATATGTATTGGCAAAAGATGCTTTAACAGGAGCAATTGATGAAGAAGGAATTATTAATTGGATAAAAACTAAACAACCATCAGATAAATATGGTGAAGGTCAGAATATGTCGGCATTACCGTAATTATAGAGGAGAATTAAAATATGAAACATATAAAATTTTTACTAATAATTATGCTAATATTAAATTTAATTATTTCTATAATATTAGGAATAGAATCTAAACATATTAGAGAAGAATTAGTTAATATTAAATTAGCAGAAGAAGTAGAAGATTTTTCTAAAAAGACAGAAAACATTACATATATTACTAATGGAAATGCTTTTAATTCTAAATATGGAGGAAATATGACTAGTACAGAGTTAAGTAAAAAGATTTCTGACTTTATGACAGGGACGGTTCCTCAAATTGCAACAGAAACTAAAAATATGACATCACAGGACGAGTTAAAGCAATACTATGCAGAAAAGAGCATGAGAAAATTAACAGGAATAAAAGATCAAGATATTAACGAGTTCTATTCTTTAGTTAATGAAATAAAAAAATTGGGAGAAACAAATTTAGAATTTGAATCAGCAGAATATGATGAAAATTCTATAAAAGAAAAGAAGGGCAGTAGTTTATCTGCAGTATTAATGATAAAATACAAAAATGTAGAAAAAACTTTAGATTGTTATATTACAGCTAGTTATTCGTCAGCATATGTAACATTTTTGCCTAATAGTTCCAATTAATGATTTTAGGAGGATAGAATGAGAAATAAGAAAGAGCTTAAAATAAGAAATGAAAAAATAATTTTAGTAATATTAACAGTAGCTGTAATAATATGGACAATTATAAATATTAATTCAATATTTAAAGTAATGGAAAATGTCAAAAAATTAGAAGCTAGTAAAAATGAAAATGTAGTTAATACAGTTGTACAAGGAAATATTGTAACTGCAGAAGAGATAGAAGAAAATACAAATCAGTTAGAAATAGAAGATTTAAAGGATAAAGACGAAAGAACTAGAATACAACAATATTGTGGAAAGTTTATAAGATACATAGAAAGTAAGGATTATGATAAGGCATATGCCTTATTATATCCTGACTTTAAAAACAATTATTTCCCAACCGAAGAAGATTTTGCTAAATATGCACAGGAAAGATTTCCATCAACCCTAATCACAGTTGAATATGATGATATAGAAAGACAAGGAAAATATTATATATTATATACTACAATAAAGACACCATTAGATTCTAGTTATTCTATGGACCAAAAATTCATTTTTATAGAAAATGGATTTAATGATTTTCAATTATCATTTGATGTAAAACAATAAATTGGAGGGGATATGTAAATGTCAGAAAAAGATTTACCCGAAAGATTACAATTACAAAATGAAAGAATTCAAGAGATAGAAAACAAAATAAAAAAATTAGAAGATAAAGAACAAGATGGAAAATACCTAATGTCTCTTAAAGAAAAATTAGTAGCTGAGGAAAAAGCAAAAGGAGATATCGAAAATATATATTCTTTATCAGCTATAGAAATAGCAGAAATTAAGGCAAAAGCAAAGCAACTAGCCCTAATTGCATATAAATCTGGTAAGTACGATTTATATAAGGATTATGAATTAGTAGCTACTACAAATGAGCAAGGTTTACTAGAAGTTACTGATAAATATAGAGAGGAATTAGAAGGTTTGATTCCTGCACAATATCTAGAATTAAAAGAAATAGAACCAAAGGAGTTAGAAGAAAAATCTAAAGAGGAAGATAAATCCGATTTAAAGAAAGAAGAAGAGAAAGAAGAGCAAAAAGAGACAGTAAGTAAAATGCAAGAAGATACTGGATTAGAATTAGTTTCATTAGTAAGAATAGAAGATGAAAATTTTTCTAGAGATGTAGTAGGTAAGGAGACAGGTTATGCAGAACAATATATGGGAATTACCAAAGATGGCACAATTTGTTTATTAGGTCTAAGACCAGACAATAAATTTGAGCTTAACCCTGATTTCGTTGGGGCGAGAACTGCAAGAACAGATGAACAACCTGGAGAATGTGGTAAAAGTAGTGTTGATATGGTAGTTCCAAGAAAAGATGGTGGTACATCAGCTTTAGGAATCGATATAAATTATGGACAGATTTCACTAACAAATAGAAGTACAAACGAACCAATACAAACCTCAAATTATAAACCATCAGATGTAGATGCTAAAAAATATGAGTTAGAAGAAGAAAAAGTAAATAAAGAAAATTTAGAAAGAAAGATGGAAGAAGAAAGAAGAAGAGAAGAACAGAAAAAGAAAGAACAACAAGAAAAAGAAGAAGACGATGGACACGGATGGCCAGAAGAAAGAAAAGCTCCAGGCGAAATGTAATAAAAAAGCATAAAAATCACTTATTCTAAATATATTTGAATAGGTGATTTTTCGTGTGTATTAAGAGAACGTTAAGTATATTGATTATTATAGTTTTGAGTTTTACGAGTGTAGTATATGCTGATGATATAGATGATATTGAAATTATCAATTGGTCAGAAGATGTAGTCCAAACAACTAATAATAACGAAGAGCCAAAAATTAATTCCCGTGCAGCAATAATATATGATAGAAAATCTAAAAGAGTTATATGGGGAAAAGCAGAAAATGAAAAACGTCCAATGGCATCTACTACAAAGATTATGACAGCAATAGTAGTATTGGAAAATGCAAATTTAAATGATATAGTTACTGTATCTAAAAAGGCAGCAGGAACAGGAGGATCTAGGCTTGGGCTTAAAAGTGGTGATAAAATTTCTATTAATAATTTATTATATGGCTTATTAATGGTGTCACGGAAATGATGCAGCAGTAGCTTTGGCAGAATGTATTGGTGGAAACATAGAAGGTTTTGCAGAAATGATGAATGCGAAAGCACAAGAATTAGGTTTAAATAGTACACATTTTATTACTCCTCATGGACTTGACATGCCAGAACATTATACTACTGCGTTTGAGTTAGCTAAAATGGCAGATTATGCTTTAAACATAGAGAAGTTTGCTAATATTGTTAATACTAAAAGTATAACTATTTCGATTAATGATAGAAGTAAAACTTTGACTAATACAAACGAATTATTAGGAAACCTATATGGTGTAAATGGTGTAAAAACTGGTTTTACAAATGGAGCTAATAGATGTTTAGTAACATCTGTTAATCGAGATGGAATGAGTATAATTACTGTAGTTTTAGGTGCAGATACCAAAAAAGATAGAACAAATGATAGCATAAAATTAATTGAATATGCATACTCAAATTACGAAATATATAATTTAGAAGATATAATTAATGAAAAATATAACGAATGGAAACAAATAAACGAGAATAGAATAGAAGTTATTAAAGGAAAGAAGGAAAATGTTAGCACTAGGTTGGAAGAATTAGATAATTATTATTATCCAATAAAGAAATTAGATAGAGAAAAAATTAATGTAAAGATTTTTAATTTAAGCGAGATAAATGCTCCGGTACAAAAAGATGCATATATTGGTAAATTATGTGTGTATAATGATAACGAAAAAATATTAGAATTAACAATAAGTGTAAACAAAAGTATAGAAAAACTTGAGTTTATAGATTACTTAAAGAATTTTATAATAAATAATATTAAAAACATGGAAAGTGCAATTTAAAAAGGGATAAGGATATCCACAGGGATAGGGATATGGGGACGTTCCTTTTTTTCCTGTTTTCGGGATTTGCCGGGATTTAGGGACGTTCCTTTTTTCCTTGTTTTTACTTTTAGACTTTTCATAATTTATATTTCGAAATTATGGTAGGTTAAAAATGTGTTAATACAAAGTTTACTAAGTCATTTGCTGAATTCTTATTTATAATTTTAGCTTGATTTTCTATCATACTCTTTTGCAAGTTTTTATCTTTTAAAAGTTTATTAGTATTTGTTAATACTTCTTCAATACTATTAGACACAAGGCTAAGCCCATTTTTTTCGAAAAATCTTGCATTGTAGTTTTCAACCCCAGGTATTGGCATTATATGAATCATCGGTTTTCGTAATGTTGCAACTTCTGTGCTTGTAAGGCCTCCTGGTTTTGTTAAAACAATGGCACTTGCTGCAATATATTCATTTATATTATCTATAAATCCTTTAACCAGAAGGTTTTTATTATTTAGTTCTTTTAGTGCAGAATATAATGTTTGATTATTTCCACAAATTGCGACAACATAAATATTTGGAATATTATCTAATAAAGATTTAACAATATCTTTCATCTTTCCAAATCCCATACTGCCAGATGTAATTAAAACAATATCTTTATTTGTTGGTAAGTTAAGATTATTTTTGACTTTAGAAAATGAGCTAGAAACAGATATTCCAAGATCTAATAATATTTCTTCTTTAAAACCTTTTTCAATAAATTCTCGTTTTAGAGAGCTATGTGGGATAACAAAATAATCAGGTTTTGTTTCTTCCCAAAATGGAACAGCATGATAATCTGTTGCTACATTAATAAGTTTTATATCTTTACCATCGTTTTTTAATGTAGTTATTGCCATTGCAGGAAATAGATGAGGGGATATAATCAAGTCATAATTATATTTTTGTATGTAAGAATAAAGCTTATGCTTAGCTAACTTATTTAAACCATAAACAGGACTTGTGATTCCTATTTTTGAATATGCTTCGCCTAACTTATATGCTATTTTGAATAGACTGCCATTACCTTTTGTAGTGTTTAAATATATTTTCTCCGAATGTTTCTTAGCATTAGGTCCTAAGATATCAAAATAATCAACAAAGTGGCAATTTATATTATATTCTGCAAATTCTTTTTCTATATAACGGCCACATGCATTGTGACCTCCACCTGTGCTACAAGATAAAATTAATATTTTCATATATTACTCCTAATTAGCGTTTATTGTTTGAAGAATATCAAATAATAAACAGATGGTCAAGTACGTTTATAAAATTTTTACAGATTGTAATCAAAGATACAAATGCTCGGTACAAGTACTCGTTTCAAATAATAAAAAATAAACCCTAGTATTTTTATACTAGGGTTTTGGAGGCGACACCCGGATTCGAACCGGGGATCAGAGTTTTGCAGACTCGTGCCTTACCACTTGGCTATATCGCCATTAAATAGTTAATATATAATATGAAAACATATTAAAAATATTACTAATTTTTTATAATTATATAAGTCATTCGTAATCATCATTAACGAATGACTTATAGTTGGAGCGAAAGACGAGGCTCGAACTCGCGACATCAACCTTGGCAAGGTTGCACTCTACCAACTGAGCTACTTTCGCATATGCTTTTCAAAAGCATATATATTTTATCAAATTCTATTTAGTTAGTCAAGAGAATGTTGTAATATTTCCAAATTTCTGAATATTGCTTTATCTGTTCTTCTTTTTTTACAATTCCAATTGCTACATTAACCATATAAATTCCTCCAATAAAACTTTTTGTGATTATATAATAATAAAATTGTACTTGCAATATAAAAAACGTGTAAAATCTTGTTATTTACTGTAATTTAGAGTATAATAGACAAAGACTATTAGGAGAAAAAGGAAGAGGATGAATATGGAAGTTGTAAAAAATATATACAGAACACATACATGTGGAGAGCTAAATATAAATAATGTAGAAGAAGAAGTAAAATTGTCAGGCTGGGTTCAGAAAATAAGAGACCTAGGTGGAATGTTATTCATAGATTTAAGAGATGAATTTGGAATAACACAAATTTTAATAAGTAACGAAAATAAAGACCTAGAAGAAAAAGCAAAAGCTTTAACTACAGAAAGTTGTATACATATAGAAGGAAAAGTTGTGGAAAGAGCAAGTAAAAATCCTAATATGTCAACAGGAGAAATAGAAGTTAAAGCAAGCAAAATAGAAGTTTTAGGTAAATGCAAAAATGTATTACCATTCGAAGTAAATACAGACCAAGAAGTAAGAGAAGATTTAAGACTAGAATATAGATTTTTAGACCTAAGAAATGAGAAATTACATAATAATATATTACTTCGTTCTAAAATCTTAAAAACAATAAGATACAAAATGGACGAATTAGATTTTACAGAAATTCAAACACCAATTTTAGCAAATTCTTCTCCAGAAGGTGCAAGGGATTATCTAGTACCAAGTAGATTAAACCCAGGAGAATTTTATGCTTTACCACAAGCACCACAACAATTTAAACAATTATTAATGGTATCTGGATTTAATAAATATTATCAAATAGCTCCATGTTTTAGAGATGAAGATCCTAGAGCAGATAGAGCACCAGGAGAGTTTTATCAATTAGACTTCGAGATGAGCTTTGCAACACAAGAAGATGTATTCAGAGTAATAGAAGAGGTTGTACCATATACTTTCGAAAAATTTACAACTTGGAAAGTAGATAAAGGTCCATTTGTGCGTATTCCATACAAAGAGGCAATGGAAAAATACGGTATAGATAAACCAGATTTAAGAAATCCTTTAATTATACAAGATGTTACAGAATGTTTTAAAGATTCAGATTTTAATGCATTCAAAGATAAAACAGTAAAAGTAATAGTAGTTCCAGATGGCAATAACCAAGGTAGAAAATTCTTTGATAAGATGGGAGAATTTGCAACATCAAATGATGTTGGTGCCAAAGGATTAGCTTGGACAAAGATAGATGAAAATGGAGAAGTTGCAGGTGGAATTGCTAAATTTATAACACCAGAAATAAAAGAAGATTTACAAACTAAATATGGTGCAGAAAATAATTCTGCAATGTTCTTTATAGCAGATGAATTTGAAAAGGCACAAAAAATAGCAGGTTTAGTTAGAATAGAATTAGGAAAAAGATTAGATTTATTAGAAAAAGATGTATATCGTTTCTGCTTTATAGTAGATTTCCCAATGTACGAATTATCTGATGAAGGAACAATAGATTTTAGTCATAATCCATTTTCTATGCCACAAGGTGGATTAGAAGCATTAAATACAAAAAATCCACTAGATGTATATGCATATCAATATGATTTAGTATGTAATGGATACGAAATGGCATCAGGAGCTGTTAGAAACCATGATCCAGAAATTATGGTTAAAGCATTCGAAATTGCAGGATATACAGAAGAAGATGTAAAAAATAGATTTGGTGCGCTATATAATGCATTCCAATATGGTACACCACCACATGCAGGTGCTGCGCCAGGAATTGATAGAATGGTAATGTTAATTGCAGATTCACAAAATATTAGAGAAGTAATAGCATTTCCTAAAAATAAAAGAGCAAGAGATTTATTGATGAGAGCACCATCTGTAGTTTCTAAGCAACAATTAAAAGATGTACATATAAAATTAGATTTAGAAAAATAAATACATAAAAAATTAAAAATCTCATACGTTATAATAAAGGATTAAACAAAATTTACTAAAAATGTGGTATAATATTAATATAAATTCCCAAAAGGAGATGAATGATTATGACTACGAAGCAAAAAGAATTATATGATGTGATTGAAAGTTTGCCAGAAGAATTATCAACTAAAGTTATAGATTATATAGAATATCTTAAATTTTCGTATATGACAAAAGCTCCAGAGGATTTGATTATAAAGGATGATAAAGATTTGTTAAAAAAATTAAAAAAAGGGATGGAAGATACAACTAATGGAAAGGTATGTTCTGTTGAAGAGGCATATGAAGAAGTTAAAGAAATTTTAGCAGATTAAGCTGGAGGGTTACCATTGAAAGAATATAAGGTAGTATTATCTATTCAAGCAAAAGAAGATTATAAAAGAATTATTAGCTATATAAAAAACAAATTATTAGAACCTAACATAGCAGAAATATATGCTGAATTAATAAAGGATGAATTTAATATTTTGAAATATAATCCACAAAAATTTGCTATTATTGATTATGACTTGCTAAAAAAATATAAATTTAGAAAGCTAATTATTAAAAATTATATTGCTTTTTATAGAATAAACGAAGATGAAAAAATAGTAAATGTAGAGAGAATTTTGTATAGTGCAACAGACTGGAAAAATAAATTATAAATTAAAGAATTGCAAATGTAAAAGTTTGCAATTCTTTTGATGGTGTTGCTAAGTAAGTAGAATGAAGAAAATGCTCTTATGCATAAAAGGAATAAAAAATAAATACATAAAAAATTAAAAATCTCATATAGTTATAATAAAACTATATGAGATTTTTTGAGGTGTAAAATGTTTTTCTTAAGTAAAAAAAGAATAAAGATGCTTGGAATTTTCTTGTTGGCAGTGTTAGCAATAGGAATATCGCAGATATTTATAGAACCGGAAACGACAGAAACAGTAGCAATTCCTGTTAGTAATAAAGTAATAGTAATAGACGCAGGGCACGGGGATCCAGATGGACGGAGCTGTTAGCGATGATGGAATATCAGAAGCTGAAATCAATTTAACAATAGCATTAAAATTGCAGAATTTATTAGAACAAAGTGGAGCAACAGTAATATTAACAAGATCAGATGAAAATGGAATCTATGATGTAGATAAAACTACATTAAAACAGAAAAAAGTATCTGATATACGAAATAGGGTAAAGATAGGAAATTCATCATCAGCAGACATATTTGTATCAATACATTTAAATAAAATACCACAAGAACAATATTCTGGATGGCAGACATTCTTTAAAAAAGATAATGAGCAAGGAGAAAAGTTGGCGACAGCAATACAAGAAAGTTTAAAAGAGGCTGTGGGAAAAGAAAACAACAGACTACCAATGAAACTAGATAATGTATATATAGTAAAGAACGTAGAAATACCACTAACAATAGTAGAATGTGGATTTTTATCAAACGAGGAAGAAGAAAAGAAACTACAAGAAGACGAATATCAAAATAGATTGGCATGGGGAATATATAATGGAATAAACGATTATTTTTATGAACTTTGAACTTTAGGGACGGGGTTAAAAGTTCATTTGCTTAACATAAAATTTGAACTTTAAGCTCCGTCCCTAAAGTTCACCTAAAGTTCATTCCTGATGAATAAAATTACCAAACATGGAAAAAATAAGCCTAATACTGTTTTAGGAGTGATAATAACATGTTTGGTGTTTTATTAGATAAAAAACAACTTGAAAAATATATGGAAAAATTAGCATCTGACCATAATCTAAAATCGGAAGCTGATGAAAGAACATATCCGATACCAAATTTAACAAAAGATTTTGAATATATTACTATGGTATATAATTTACTAAATGAACATATAAAATTGGGAATAGATATTCATCCGGCAGGGGAATGGTTACTAGATAATTACTATATTATAGAAGAAAGAGTAAAGCAGATAAAAGACGAGTTGGATTTAAATAAATATAAAAAATTTTTAGGGCTAGATAATGGCCCTTATGCCGGTTTCGCGAGAATATATATTTTAGCCAAAGAAATGTGTGCATATACAGATAGTAATATAAATAAAGAGAATTTGGAATTTATGCTAACTTCATACCAAAAAAGAAAAACGCTAAACATGGACGAAATATGGAATATAGAGCTATTTATAAAAATTGCTATTATAGAAAATATAAAAGACATTTGTGAGAAAATTTATGCTAGTCAAATGCAAAAGTATAGAGCAGAAAATATAATAGAAAGATTGGTAGAGCTAAAAACAAAGGAAAATCAAGTATTTAATAAAAAGCCATATAAAAGCTATAAATTTGGGTATGGAGAAATGAAATATCCATTTATAGAATATATGTCATATAAGTTAAAGAAAACAGATAAAGACAGTTATGACTATATAGAAGCATTAGAAGATTCAGTAGAAAAGATGGGAACAAATATTAATGATGTTATTAAAAAGGAACATTTTGATATCGCGATAAAAAAAGTACTTATGGGGAATTGTATAACTACTCTAAAGAATATATCTAGAATAGATTTTCAAGAAATTTTTGAAAAAATAAATGGCGTAGAGGAAATATTAAAACTTGATCCTGCAGAAGTATATGACAAAATGGATTACAAGACCAAAGCATATTATAGAGGAAAAATAAAAGAATTATCAAAGAAAACAAAAATATCAGAAGTATATATTGCAAAGAAAATTGTAGAGTTAGGAACAGGAAAACAAGGCAAAAAAAGTCATATTGGTTATTATTTAATTGACGAAGGAAAAGCTGAGCTATATAGAGAGCTAGAGTATAAACCATTTAACCTAAAAAATAACACAAAATTAAATTTGATAATAGGAATTATATGGGGACTTGCTATAGCAGTTTCGATATTTTTAGGAAAAATATACAAAAATTATTTATTAAGTTTAATTTTCTTACTACCAATACAAGAAATAATAAATCAAGTAATACAGTATGTACTAAGTAAAATAGTAAAACCTAAATTACTTCCTAAAATAGATTTGCAAAATAAAATTACAAAAGAGCAAGCTACAATGGTAGTAATACCAACTATTATAGACTCTAACAAAAAAGTAGAAGAGATGTTTAAAAAGCTAGAAGTATATTATTTAGCAAATAAAAGCGATAATTTATATTTTACTTTACTTGGAGATTGCAAGCCATCTAAAATAGAGAAAAGAAAAGGAGATAAAGAAATTGTACTTGCTGGAATACACTGCACAAATGAATTAAATAAAAAATATAATAAAGAAATTTTTAATTTTTTGTATAGAAAAAGAAGATGGTATGAAGGAGAAAATGAATATCTAGGCTGGGAAAGGAAAAGAGGATTGCTTATGCAATTTAATTCTTTCCTAATAAATAGAACAGAAGAAGATTTTATAGCGAACACTATAAACAATATGAAAGAAATACCAAAGATAAAATATATTATAACATTGGATTCTGATACAAACCTTATTTTAAATTCTGCATTTGAATTAATCGGTACGATGGAACATATATTAAATAAACCTATTTTAAAAGATGGAGTAGTGATAGAAGGACATGGAATAATTCAGCCAAAAGTAGGGATAGATTTAAAAGAAGCAGAAAAATCATGGTTTAGTAGGATTTTTGCAGGTTCTGCAGGAACAGATTTATATACAAATGCTATTTCAGACTTTTACCAAGATAATTTTGGAGAGGGAATATTTACAGGAAAGGGAATATATGAACTTAATACTTTTTATAATGTAATGAAAAATGCAATTCCAGAGTATACAGTTCTAAGCCATGATTTGTTAGAAGGTTCATATTTAAGATGTGGCTTAGCTACAGATGTATTATTAATGGATGGGTATCCAAGCAAGTTTATGTCATTTACAACAAGACAAAACAGATGGATTCGCGGAGATTGGCAAATATGTAATTGGCTTTGCAAAAATATTCGAAATGAAAAAAATGAAAGAATAAGAAACCCGATAAATAAACTTTCAAAATACAAAATATTTGATAATTTAAGAAGAAGTTTAATAAGTTTATTTGAACTAATTTTATTAGCAATAGGAATTTATACGCATAAAATTAGTATAGTGTTAATTGCAATATTAGCTATATGTATAACTATAATTTTAGAAGTAGTAAATAAAATTATAGCTAGAAAGGATGGCGAAAAATTTAAAAAGACATTTACACCAATAGTAACAGGAGGAAAGGGTGCACTTATTAAATTTGTGCTAAATATAGGATTTTTGCCAACTAAAACATATGTAGAAATAAAAGCGATAATACAAGCTATTTATAGGAAATATGTAAGCAAGAAAAAATTACTTGAATGGACAACAGCAGAAGAGGCAGAGGCAACTAAAGATAATGATTTAGATTCATATGTTGGGTATATGTTTGTAAATTTAATTTTAGCAGTTGTAATTAATGCAGTTAATATTAATTTATTTGCAATAATTCTAGGGATATTATGGCTATTATCACCTATTGCAGCATTTGAACTTAGTAAAGAGCTTCCAGCAAAAGATCCATTAAAAAAGATAGACAAAAAGCATCAAAACTATATAGTAGATATTGCTCATAATACTTGGAACTATTTTAAAGACTATTTGATAAAAGAAAATAATTATTTGCCACCAGATAATTATCAAGAAAACAGGAAGAATAAGGTGGTAAATAGAACATCATCTACAAATATAGGCCTAGCAATGGTAGCTGTAATTTCTGCATATGATATGGGGTTCGAGAATATATATGCTAGTGTTAAATTACTACAAAATATGATAGATACAGTAACAAAATTAGAAAAGTGGAATGGACATTTATATAACTGGTATGACATAAAGACTCTAAAATCACTTGAGCCTAGATATGTATCAACAGTAGATAGTGGTAATTTTGTAGGATACCTTTATGTCGTAAAACAATTTTTAAAAGAGCACAATAGACTATATGAAAATGTAGAGGACTATATCGAAATTATAAATAAACTTATCGAACAGACTGACTTTTCATTATTATATAACAATTCATCTAGATTGTTTTCTATCGGATTTGATGTAAACGAAAATAAACTTACAGATTCATATTATGATTTGCTAGCTTCAGAAGCAAGACAAGCTAGCTTTATCGCAATTTCTAAAAAAGATGTACCTGTAAAACATTGGAGCAGTTTAAATAGAACCTTAACTGCGATGGATGGGTATAAAGGGTTAATTTCGTGGTCTGGTACTGCATTTGAATACCTAATGCCAAATATAAATATGAAAAGCTATCACGGTAGTTTATTAGATGAATCATGTAAATTTATGATTATGAGCCAGATAAAATATAGTGAAAAATTAAATATACCATGGGGAATATCTGAATCAGCATTCAACTTAAAAGATTTAAAGTCAAATTATCAATATAAAGCTTTTGGAATACCGTGGCTTGGTTTAAAAAGAGGATTAGGAGATGAGATGGTAGTTTCATCATATGGTACTGTTTTAGCTATTTGTGATTATCCAAGGGAAGTATTAGAAAATATAGAGCGAATGGAAAAAGAAGGTATTTTTGGAAAATATGGAATGTATGAATCAATTGATTATACAAAAAGTAGACTAAAAGAAAACGAGAAAAAAGAAGTGGTAAAAACATTTATGGCACATCATCAAGCATTAATTTTGATTTCTATAAATAACTTTTTTCATAAAAATATTATCCAGCAAAGGTTTTCTAAAAACCCAGAAATAGAAGCTACAGAGATTTTACTACAGGAAAGAATGCCAGAAGATATTATTATTACAAAGGAGAAAAAGGAAGTGCCAGAAAAATTAAAATACAAAGATTATGAATCATATTATAGAATTGAACTAGATGATATAGAAAAAGCAAATAGATGCAATGCAATTTCTAACCAAGAGTATACTGTTTTAATGGACGAAAAGGGAAATGGATATAGTAAATTTAATGGCATATATATAAATAGATATAAATATACAGATGATAACTCACAGGGAATTAATTTCTTTATGAGAAATATAAATGGAAATAAAATTTGGACTTCAAACTATTGCAAAGACATAGTAAAACCAAGTAAATATAAAGTTATTTTTAAGCCTGATAGTAATTCTATAGAAAGAATAGATGGAAATATAGAAACAAAAGTAGATGTAACTGTTAGTCAAAATGAACCAACAGAAGTAAGAAAAATAGAATTTACCAATATAGGAAATGAAGATGAAGTAATTGAGGTTACAGGAAGTTTTGAGCCAATTATATCTGATATTAATGCTGATATAGCTCATAAAGCATTTAATAATCTATTTTTAAGATATGATTTTAATAGCGAAAAACAAACGTTAATTATAGAAAGAAGAAAAAGAGATGGGAAAGGCAAGGATATATTTTTAGGGGTTAATTTTTATACAGAAAATGAGACAATGGGAGAACTAGAATACGAGATAGATGCACAAAAATTTAATGATTTTAATGATATGAATATGCCAAAACAAATAAAAGAAGGAAAACGTTTTTCTAATTCTATAGGGCTTGTTACAGAGCCAATTGTAGCTATAAAAAGAACGTTAAAGATTCCAGCACATGAAACTGTAGAGCTATATTTTATAATTTCAGTTGCAGAAACAAAGGAAGATGCAGTAGCAAATATAGAAAAAATAAAAAATCAAGAGGCGATAAGAAATATATTCGAAATCTCTAAAGCTAAAGCAATAGAAGAGGCAAGATATTTACAAATAAAGGGAACTGAACTTGCCGAATATCAAAAATTAATATCTTTATTAATAAAACCTAATTATGTTAGGTGGTATTATAGAAACAAGATAAAAAATGAAAAATTCAAAAGAACAGACTTATGGAAGTTTGGTATTTCTGGCGATTTTCCAATTTTAACGTTAAAGATAAAAAATATTAATGATATGTACTTGTTAAATCAAATTTTAAAATTATACGAAATTTTGCGAATAAAAAATATTCAAATTGAGTTTATTGTATTAGTAGAAGAGGTATATTTAATTGAATATATAAATAATTGTATCTTAAATGCCCACTTAGATTATATGAAAAATATACGAACTGGAATCTTTGTACTAGTTTCAAGCAAGCTTGCAAAAACTGAAAATGACTTGATTACATTTGTGTCAGATTTAATAATAGATGCAAATTTAGGTAATATAAATTATCAATTAAATAAAATTAAGAAGATTTATAATAAACAACGAAAAGCCATAGCAAATCCATTAGAAGAAATAGAAGTTAAAAATACAGAACAGATACGAACTCCAGCATTAGATAAAATCGATTCTGTAGAAAACTTAAAATATTATAATGAGTATGGTGCATTTTCTAAAAATGGAAAAGAATATTATGTAAAGACAAATAAAGATATAGTACTTCCTACAATTTGGAGCCATGTACTCGCCAATAAGGAATTTGGAACATTAGTTACAGATGGTGGTGGAGGATATACTTGGAATAAAAATAGTAGATTAAACAGGTTAACTGCGTTTAGCAATTATGCGAGTAAAGATATTCCTTCAGAGCTTATATATTTTATAGATAACGAAAATAAAAGATTTTGGACAATAGGAAATAGAGTTGTAGAAGACAATAATGATTATTATACAACATATGGATTTGGATATGCCAAGTTTACACATACAGCAGATGGGATAATACAAGAAAATGAAGTATTTGTACCAAAAGAAGATAAGTTAAAAATAAACTTAATTAATTTAAAAAATACTACAGATAAAATAAAAAAGATTAGTATATTTTATTATTTTAAACCAGTTTTAGGTGAAGATGAATTACAAACAAATGGAAAAATAGAGGTAAAAACTGAAGACAATATTGTTTATGCAATTAATAGATATGATGAATTAATAGACGAGACCACTTTTGTTTCTAGTAATTTGGACATTGATTCATTTACCGGTAGCAAAAAATCTTTTATAGGAAATGATACTATTAAAAAGCCTGCTGCATTATTTATTAATAGTTTAGATAATGGTAATGGATTAGGAGAAGAATCATGTGTTGCAATTAAGGTAAATATAGAATTAAAACCATATGAGAGTAAAGATATATCATTAATATTTGGAGAAGATACTAAAGATAATATTCCTGAGCTAGTCAAAAAATATAAGAATATAGAAAATTGTAAAACAGCTTTAGAAGATACAAAAGAGTATTGGAAAAATATTATAAATACGATACAGGTGGAAACACCATTAGAATCTATGAATATATTGCTAAATGGCTGGCTAGTTTATCAAACAATAGCATCTAGGTTGTTAGGAAAAACAGGATATTATCAATCAGGAGGAGCAGTAGGTTTTAGAGACCAACTTCAGGATGCGCTTAATATGAAATATATAGATATAAATATACTAAAAAATCAAATTATAAAAAATAGTAAGCACCAATTTATACAAGGAGATGTAGAACATTGGTGGCATGATGCAAGTAAAATGGGGATACGAACTAGGTTTTCTGATGATCTATTATGGCTTCCATATGCTGTGTTAGAATATATAAAAATTACAGGAGATAGAACAATATTAGATATAGAAACAAATTATCTGGAAGGAGAAGAGATAAAAGAAGGAGAAGTAGAAAGATATAGTTTGTATAATGTTTCAGAAACTAAAGGAACAATATATGAGCATTGTAAAAAAGCGATAGAAAGGTCTTTTGACTTCGGAGAAAATGGATTACCTAAAATTGGTTCTGGAGATTGGAATGATGGGCTTTCAAATGTTGGTATACAAGGAAAAGGAGAAAGTGTATGGCTTGCATTTTTCTTGTATGATATTCTAAACAAATGGATTAATATTATAAAAATAGATGATGATGAAAAATATAAAGAGGTCATGACAAACTTACAAAGAAATGTTAATAAGAATGCATGGGATGGCAAATGGTTTAAACGTGCATTTATGGATGATGGGACACCTCTTGGAAGTATGGAAAATGAAGAATGTAGAATAGATGGAATTTCACAAAGCTGGGGAGTAATTTCTGGGGTAGCAGATAATGAAAAGAAATTTATAAGTATGGATAGTTTAGAAACACATTTAGTAGATAAAGAAAATGGGTTAATAAAATTACTAGATCCACCTTTCGAAAATGGAAAATTAGAGCCAGGATATATAAAATCCTATTTACCCGGAGTTAGAGAAAATGGAGGCCAATATACACATGGGGCTATATGGGCAATAATTGCAGAAAGTTTATTAGGATTTGGTGATAAAGCAGTAAATATGTTTAAATTGATAAATCCAATAGAACATACTAGAACAAAGCAGAGTACTAATAAATATAAAGTAGAGCCATATGTGGTTGCTGCAGATGTATATAGTAGCAGAAATTTAGCAGGAAGAGGAGGTTGGACTTGGTATACAGGTTCTAGTGGATGGCTATATACTGCCGGAATTGAATATATTTTGGGCTTAAAAATATGTAACGGATATTTAAAAATGGATCCATGCATTTCTAAAAATTGGAAAGAATATAAGATAAGTTTTAAATATGAAAGTACAATATATCATATTATCGTACGAAATCCAGAAGAGAAGAATGTAGGAGTTACAAAAATGTATTGTAATGGCAATGAGGTATATGAGCAAAAAATTAAATTAACAGATGATGGAGAAATATATAATATAGAAATAGTAATGTAGAAATCCGGGATATGGGGATGTCGGGATATGGGGACGTTCCTTTTTTCCCGTTTTGCTATATTGGCAAACTTTCATAAAAAAAGACCGCATGGCGGTCTTTTAAACTTCATCTTCTACAGTTAATTTAGCATAATATTTTTTATCAAATTCTGTATCATATTCTACATCACCAAATATTTCTGGCATTTCTTCTTTAAAGTATAATAATAAAGGAATTAAAACTTGTCTTATAGCTGGATGCACATGGTTAGTTGTTCTTAAGCTTAAAATATGTTTCCACTCACGAATATTAGCAGTCATAGTATATTCTGCAGCTGTAGAATGAGGAAGAACTTCTCTTACCATATCTGTTGAAGCACCTAATTCTTTCATTATTATATAGTTTTTTTCAATTTCTTGCATTGTATTTTTCCAAACTTCATAAATTTCCTTATCTTCTATATAAGAAGGATTTATAAATGCGATTTCATTTCCATATTTATCTTTATCATAACTACAATACCTAGTAGATTCAATAGAAAAACTAGCAAATCTATGTCTTGTTAAATCTTTATAAGAACCAACATCATCATAAATTCTAACTGTAACTTTTTCATGTTCTAAAACAGATTCATGTCCTCTAGTTATACAATTTGTTAACAATTTCTTATAACTATCATCTGTAATTTTCCCTTCAGAACGATAGCAGGTTCTACAAGCTCTTTCTAATCTTTTCATTATTTTTTTACCATCAATTTTTTCTACTTTTATCCAAGGTTCTACTATTCTCATGTTACATCTCCTAATAATTTATTTACAACCTTATAAATTTTACTACATTAATTAAAGATTGCATAAAAAATTAATGTATTTACTTCTAAAAATATATCAAATTTGATTTTTTTTGACAAGGAGTTTTTTATAATTGACTGAAAAAAATAATTGTGATAATATTTTTCTAACTATTGGTTGAAGTCTTATTCATAGTTAAAAGGAGGATATAATTATGGTTATAGCTATGAAAAAAACATTTTTGAACAGGTATCATTACTTTTTTGATTCAAATGGAAATTTGAATCCTCGTTGCGATGCAGAGGAACGGAAAAATTTTTTAGAACTGTGCAACAAAATAAAACCGAATGCATCTTTCGGTAATATCAAAACCGGGGAAATATACACAAGAGAAGTATTTAGTTTAAGAAAAGAAGTATTAGAGGAGATGCTTCCGATTGTGTATTCTGAAGTTTTTGATGAACATGAAAATGTAAAAGCGTGCGGTCGAGAAAAATGTCTTGAGCTGATTGAGATCTGCTCAGAGTTGGACCCGTTTAATTATTATGGCGACATCAAACAAGGATTCTTGAACGAGGAGAATATCTTTAAGCTTAGATGGCGAGTAAACGCATAAGCAAAGACGGCGGGTACGAAATTTATGATTTCGTATCCGTTGTTTTTTATGTATGAGAAAAATACAACAAAAATAATTTACATAATGTATTTGACAAATACAGGAAACATATAGTATAATAGCACACAGTGGTTATCCAATAAATGGATACAATAAAGAGATTTAAGTTTTATATGATAAAGAAGAATAGCTATTAACTATATATGTCCGGAAATATAATGTATAGTATAAAATAGTTATAAAAGAATTAAAAGTGTTTTAATAATTATTGTATATGATGTTATAATTTTGTGTATATTAAAGAGAGAATATGTTAGGTAAAGATAATACAACCTTATGAGCGGAATAATATTATAAAAAGATAAATTTATTACTTTATTGGTAATAAAAGGATTTTTTATGTAATTAAAACATTAATAATAAAGAAAAGCGAGATTTTCTTAAAATTGGACAAATAAATAGTTGGGGGCAAAATAATATTTCTTCTAATCATAATAAGTTTAAATTAAATTTAAGAAGAAGGAGTAGATAAAATAATGACAGAAGAGAAGAAAAACTTAGATAATGAGAGAAAGGTAGGTACTAATTCGCAAAGAAGAAGGAAGAATTACACTACTAAAACAAAACAAGAGGCTGTAAAGCAAACTGGTACAGAAAAAGTGAAACAAACTAGAACAAAAGCAAATACAAGAAAAACAAAGAAAGGAACAGCAAAGCAAGAAGATTTTAGATTTAAACCAAGTAGTTTAAAAATTATTCCATTAGGTGGTTTACACGAAATTGGAAAAAATATAACAGTGTTCGAATACGAAAATGATATTATTATAGTAGACTGTGGTTTAGCTTTCCCAGAAGATGATATGCTTGGAATAGATTTAGTTATACCAGATATTTCATACTTAGAGAAAAATAAAGATAAAATAAGAGCACTAATTATTACACACGGTCACGAAGACCATATTGGTGCTATACCATATTTACTAAAAAAGATAAATGTACCAATTTATGCAACAAGATTAACTTGTGGACTTATAAGAAATAAATTAGAAGAACATAAGTTAGTAAAATCTACAAAATTAGTAGAGGTTAAACAAGGAGAAGTTGTAAAGGCTGGAAAATTTAGTGTTGAATTTATTAGAAGCTCACACAGTATTCCAGATTCTGTTGCATTAGCTATTAAATCACCAGCAGGAACAGTAATTCATACAGGGGACTTTAAAATTGACTATACCCCAATAGATGGACAAATAATGGATTTTGGACGTTTAGCAGAACTTGGTAACGAAGGTGTTTTAGCACTTATGTCAGACAGTACAAATTCAGAAAGAAAAGGATATACAATGTCTGAGAAAACTGTAGGTGATGTATTCGAAAGATTATTCCAAGGATGCAGAAAAAGAATAGTTGTTGCTACATTCGCCTCAAACGTTCACAGAGTTCAACAAATTGTAAATTGTGCTGTAAGATATAACAGAAAAATTGCTGTTTGTGGTAGAAGTATGATAAACATGATAAATACAGCAAGGGAATTAGATTATATTAAGGTTCCAGATAATGTATTTATAGATATAGACATGATAAAGAACTATACAGATGATCAACTAGTAATAATTACAACAGGAAGTCAAGGAGAACCAATGTCTGCACTTACAAGAATGGCTTCAGGGGAACACAGAAAAGTTCAGATAACACCTGATGATTTAATAATTATATCTGCAAACCCAATACCAGGAAATGAGAAATTAGTTTCTAAGGTAATAGATGATTTAATGCAAATAGGTGCAGAAGTTGTATATAGTTCTTTAGCAGATGTACATGTTTCTGGACACGCTTGTCAAGAGGAACAAAGATTGATGCTAGCATTAGTTAAACCAAAATATTTCTTACCAGTACATGGAGAATATAGACAATTAAAAGCCCATGCAGAAACAGCAGAAGAAATGGGGATAGATAAAGATAATATATTTATGCTTACAAATGGTAGAGTATTAGAAATGAACCAAGAAGAAGCTAAATTTACAACAAGTGTACAATCTGGTAGAGTATTAGTTGACGGTTTAGGAGTAGGAGACGTTGGAAACATTGTACTTCGCGACAGACAACATTTATCTCAAGATGGTTTAATTATAATTGTTATGACAATGGATTCTGCTACAGGAGAAATTGTTGCAGGACCAGATGTAATTTCCAGAGGATTTGTGTATGTAAGAGAGTCAGAAAACTTAATGGAAAATGTTAAAGCTGTTATCAGAAATGAAATAGAAAAATGTGAAAGAAATCATATTACAGATTGGTCTACAATTAAATCTAATTTAAGAGATAATTTAAAAGATTATATCGCACAAAAAACAAAGAGAAACCCAATGATTTTACCAATTATTATGGAAGTGTGAACTTTAGGGACGGAGCTAAAAGTTCAAAGATAATTTAAATATTAAAAATAGAAAGGGATTATAGGAACGTCCCCAAATCCCGAAGGAACGTTCCTACCCAATAAAGGAGAGATAATTAATGGACTATAAAGATTTAGCAAATTTAATATTTCCAGATGTTAAACCAATAGAATATTATGAAGAAAAATATCCAAAAAGAAACCTAAAAGAAGGAGCGATAGTAACAAGATTTGCACCAAGTCCAACAGGATTTGTACATATTGGGGGATTATACCAAGCTTTGGTTGCAAGAAAAGTTGCAACACAAACAGAAGGAGTATTTTTCTTAAGAATAGAAGATACAGATCAAAAAAGAGAGATAGAAAATGGTATTACAGACATCGTTAATTCTTTAAAAGATTTTGGAATTGAAGAAGACGAAGGAATGATAAATGAAACAGAAGAAAAAGGTAATTATGGTCCATATAAGCAATCTTTAAGAGGAGATATTTATAGATCATATGCTAAATACATGATAGAAATGGGAAAAGCATACCCATGTTTCTGTTCTGCTGAAGAAGTTGACGAAATAAGAAAAAAACAAGAAGCCGCAAAAGTAAGACCTGGATATTATGGAGTTTGGGCTAAATGTAGGAATTTGACAGTAGAAGAAATGGCAGAAAAAATAAAAGCAGGAGAAAAATATATTATTAGATTTAAATCACCAGGAAGAGAAGATAGAAAGATAAAACATCATGATGTAATAAAAGGAAATGTTACTTTCCCAGAAAATGACCAAGATATAGTAATTATTAAAGCTGATGGTCTTCCTACATATCATTTTGCACATATTGTAGATGACCACTTAATGGGAACAACACATGTAATAAGAAGTGATGAATGGCTTTCATCTGTTCCATTACATTTACAATTATTCCAAGAAATTGGATTTAAAGCACCAAAATATGTTCACATTTCACCAATTATGAAAAATGATAATGGAAATAAGAGAAAACTAAGTAAAAGAAAAGACCCAGAAGCAGCAGTAAGCTATTATGCAGAACAAGGAATACCAGCAGAAGCTGTAAAAGAATATTTATTAAATATTGCAAATTCAAATTTCGAAAATTGGAGAAGACAAAATCCAACAGAAGATATGGAACATTTCGAATTACAATTAAATAAAATGAGTGTAAGTGGAGCTCTATTTGATATGGTTAAATTACTTGATGTTTCAAAATCAGTTATTTCTAGATTTGATGCAGAAAAAGTATATAGTGAATCATTAAAATGGGCAGAAAAATATGATGAAGAATTAGCAGAAATGCTAAAAGCAGATAAAGAATATGCTTTAAAAATATTTGGTATAGAAAGAGGAAATAAGAAACCTCGTAAAGATATTGCTAAATGGTCAGATGTAAAAAATGAAATTTCATATATGTATGATGAAAAATTTTATGCACAAAATGTAAATTATGAATACCAAAAAATTTCAGATAGTGATAAAATAAAAACAATATTAGATGAATATATAAATAATTATTTTGATGAAAATGATGATAAACAAGAATGGTTTAACAAAATAAAAGAATTAGCAGGAAAATTAGGATATGCAAGCGAAGTAAAAGAATTTAAAGCAAATCCAGATAAATATGAGGCACATGTTGGAGATGTAAGTACAGTGCTAAGAATAGCTTTAACTGGAAGATCAAATACACCAGATATGTATGAAATAATGGAAATAATGGGAAAAGATAGAATAAAAGAAAGATTTGAACATGCGAAAAAAGAATTGTAATTAAACAAGGGAGAATAGCCTATGGATAAACTAATGGATTTAGTTAATTATTTTAAAACAATTGATTTAAAACAAGTAATTGATATTTTAATAGCCATTGCAATTATAATATTTTTCTATATATTTAGCTCTGGTTTATCTTATATTTTAATAAGAATTTTTAAAAGAAAGAAAACAGATAAAGAACGAATAAAGAAAATGCCTTTTTATAAACCACTAAAAATATTTTTTATAGTTTTAGGAGTATTTTTAGCTACAAGAGTTTTGCAAATACAAGGAAAAGCAATGAATATAATTGAATTAACATTTAAGATTATTTGTGTAATTTTATTTGCAAAAGCATTAGCGGGCTGTTTTACAACAGATTCAAAGACGATGAGAAAATTACAAAGAAAGTTTATGACAGAGGCTGATGATAATAGAGTAAACTTTATATACAAAACTATAAGATGTGTTATATATATAATTGCTGTACTAGTAGTTATTGCTTTATTAGGAATTAACTTAAATACTATACTTGCAGGTTTAGGAATAGGAAGTGTTGTAATTACACTTGCAGCTCAAGATACAGCTAAAAACTTATTTGGTGGAGTTATGATTTTAATAGACAAACCATTTGTTATAGGTGACTGGGTACAAACACCAAATTACGAGGGCATAGTAGAAGATATATCTTTTAGGAGTACAGGCATAAGAACATTCGATAATTCATTAGTAAATATACCAAATGGAGTATTATCAAATGAGGCTGTTATAAACTGGAGTAAGATGGAAAAAAGAAAATATAAATTAGACTTAAAACTTCCATTAGATACACCAGTAGATGTAATACAAAGGATTACAAGTAAAATATATTTTATGCTTATAAATCATCCAAATGTAATAAATGACGATACATATGTAAAATTTGATGAAATAGACCCAGACGGTGTTTCTATAATGATATATGTTTTTACTAATTCTGTTGACTATGGTAGCTACTTAAATGCTAAAGAGCATATAAATAAAAATATATTAGAGATTCTAGAAAAAGAGGGTGTGGATTTAGCATATCCAACAAGTACAGTATTAGTAAAAGATGGTAATAAAGTAAAAGAAGATATTAAAAAAATAAATTAGGAGTTCAGGGATTTGGGGACGTTCCTCAAAATCCCTTTTTGGTTGCAAATATAAACTGTAGAAGAGATAAAAAGCTTCTACAGTTTTTTGCGTAAAAAGTGATTTATTTTATGAATAAAAAAATATTATTTAAAAATAATAATAAAAGGTTGACAAAAACACATAGTATCAATATAATAATAACAAATATAACTTATTAACTTTTTGATAATATCAAATAAAGGAGAGATGCCTATGGAAAATGATAAGATAATAGTAGTGTTTGGAGGATCTTTTAATCCACCACTAAATTCACATTTTTCATTAGCAGAACAAATTGTATCCGAATACGAAAACGTAGAAAAGATAATTTTTGTACCAGTAAATCAAAAATATCAAAAGAAAGGTTTACTAGAAAATAAATATAGGTATGAAATGCTAAAATGCGTTTGTGATAAAAATGATAAATTCGAAGTATCAGATATAGAATTAAGAAACGAAAGACAATTATACACTATAGAAACTTTAGAAGAAATTCAAAAGATGTATCCTAATAAAACAATCTGGTTTACAACAGGAAGTGATAACTTAAGAGAATTAAATACTTGGGAAAAAGCGGATGAATTAGTCAAAAAATTTAAAGTACTAGTGTTAGAAAGAGATGAAGACTGCTTAGAAGATATAATAAATAATGATAGCTTTTTAAAAGAAAATGAAAAATCATTTATAAAAGTAAAAAATAATGTTAGAAGTGGTTTAAGTTCATCATTTGTAAGAGAAAAGATTAAAGAAGGAAAAAGTATACGTTACTTTACACCAGATGAAGTATATTCATATATAAAAGTAAATAATTTATTTAAATGAACTTTGAACTTTAGGGACGGGGTTATAAGTTTAAAATAAAGGAGGAAGATATATGTTAAGTGAAATAGAATTAAGGAAACACATAGATAAAATAGTTTTGTGGATGCAGGAGTATGTAAATAAAGTAGGGGCAAAAGGAGTGGTAATTGGAAATAGTGGAGGTAAAGATAGTGCTACAGTTATAGCTCTTGCAAGCCTTGCATTAGGAAAAGAAAAAGTTTTAACTGTTGGCATGCCATGTCAGTCAAAAGAAAAGGATTTAGAAGATGCAAAACTAGTTGCACAAACATTTGGCATAAAAATTTTAGAAATTAATTTAACAGATACATATGAAAAATTAGAAAAAGAGCTTAATACAAAAATAGGTGAAGAATTGGCAGAAGAAGCAAAAATAAATATTAAACCAAGACTTAGAATGACTACATTATATGCGATTGCACAAAATTATAATTATCTAGTTATGGGAACAGGAAATTTGTGTGAAGCAATGGTTGGATATACAACAAAATGGGGAGACAGTGCAAGTGATTTTAATCCAATTGCAAATTTTACAGTTGATGAGGTTTTAAAGATAGGAGAAATATTAGGAGTACCTGAAAAAATTATAAAAAAGGCACCAAGTGATGGATTAAGTGATAAAAGTGATGAAGAAAAAATGGGAATAACATATAAGGAAGTTGCAGAATATATAGAAACAGGAAAAACAAATGAAGATAAGATGAAAAAAATAGAAAAACGATATATGAATTCTAAACATAAAAGAGAAAAAATCCCAACATACGATTTTGAAAGAAAAAATTATTTAAATGAATTGAAATAATAAGGGGGAGATTTTTATGAATGATGATATTAAAACCAAAATAAAAAAGTTTTTTTCATATGTGTTTATAGATGGTTTAACAGGAATGGCTTGGGGCTTATTTTCTACTCTAATTATTGGATTAATAATAGAACAACTAGGCAAACTAATTGGTGGAAATGTAGGAAATTTGATTGTAGTAATTGGAAAAATAGCTGCAAGCTTAACTGGTGCAGGTATTGGAGTTGGAGTAGCAGTAAAATATAAGGAAACACCTTTTGTTACAATTTCTGCAGCAATTGCGGGGTTAATAGGTGCTTTTGCAAGTAAGATATTACAAGGTTCTGTCTTAGTAGATGGAACTATTATTTTAAATGGACCAGGAGAGCCACTTGGAGCATTTATAGCAAGTTTTATAGGAATTATTTGTGGTAGATGGATACAAGGTAAAACTAAATTGGATATTATTTTAGTTCCTATTTTTACAATAATGATAGGTGGAGCTGTTGGATTATTAGTGGGTCCACCAATTTCAAATTTTATGCTAGCGCTAGGTGAACTTATTAATTGGGCAGTGGATAAACAACCGGTTATAATGGGAATATTAGTATCTGTTTTGATGGGAATGATATTAACTCTACCAATAAGTTCTGCAGCACTGGCTATCATATTAAATTTAAGTGGATTAGCAGGTGGAGCAGCTACAGTTGGTTGCTGTGCTAATATGGTTGGATTTGCAGTTGCAAGCTTTAAAGAAAACGGAATTTCTGGACTTATTTCGCAAGGATTGGGAACATCAATGTTGCAAGTTCCAAATATTATGAAAAAGCCAATTATCTGGCTTCCTGCAATTATTGCTAGTGCAATTTTAGGACCAATTTCGACTGTGGTATTACATATGACAAATAATGCTTCTGGAGCAGGAATGGGAACCGCAGGTTTGGTTGGTCAACTAATGACTTGGCAAGATATGAGTGAAAGTGAAAATGGAGTGGTATTAATAATAAAAATTATATTACTACACTTTATATTACCTGGTGTTATAGCTTGGGTTACAAGTTATATTATGAGAAAAAAGGGTTTGATAAAAGACGGAGATATGAAGCTTGAAAGTAGCATCTAGATTGACTTAAAGCGTAAAATGGTGTATAATATAATTTAGACAAAAAAGAAAAGAGAGGTAGAATTATGAAAAAAATACGGATTGCATATTCAAAATTAGCATTTGGTGTTAGGTATGCCTTGGCATATGTATGGACTGTAATTATGGTCATGGGAATTGCTTTTGGCGTTAAACTTGACAACACTTACTTTTGGCTAGTTCCAGGGTCGATAATCCTCGGATTATTTATACTGAAGGATAAAATCGATCGGGTTTTGAGTATATTACTGATACTGAATACAGGTTTTTTTATACTGGAGATTCTGACAGAGAATGTCGATAAATGGTCAGTAATTACGATGGAACTAATGATAATCATTATAGGTCCGTTATTTTTTAAGGAGCATGCTAAGTAAAGCGTGCTCCGTTCTATTTTTGTAGGAAGTTAAGGAACGTCCCCAAATCCCGAACATCTCAAAGTCCTGATTGACAAAAACAACCCATCATAGTATTATAATGATATTAAGAGATAAGGAGAGATATAAATGACAGAGGAAGAATTTTTAAAAAATTATGATTCAAATCAATTTTTTAAACCATCTGTAACGGTTGATTCTATAATATTTACAATACGTGATGTAGAAACAGATAATTATAGAAAATTACCAGAAAAGAAATTACAAGTCTTATTAGTTAAAAGGGCAGAACATCCATATATGGGTAAATGGTCATTACCTGGAACATTTGTTAGAAAAGAAGAAAGATTTGAAGAAGCTGTACAAAGAAGTTTAAAAGCAAAAACGAATATGCAAGATATATATTTAGAACAATTATATTCATGGGGCGATCCAAATCGTGACCCAAGAACTAGAATAATTAGTACATCATATATGGGGCTTGTAGATAGTGAAAAATTCCATATTAAATCTGGAGGAAGTACACAAGATGCAAATTGGTTTACTGTTACTTTAAATTCTCTTAAAGAGAAAATGACAGAAAATAACCATGGATATAAAAAGGAAGAAGAGATAGAAATCTTATTAGAAAGCAAGACGGAAACTGTAAAAAACAAAGTAAAAGTAGTTAAAGAATTAGTTGATGGAAATCAAATTATATATACACAAATATTAGAATCAGAGCTTGCTTTTGACCATGCAAAAATGCTTATTTATGCAATTGAAAGATTAAAGAATAAAGTTGAATATACAACAATTGCATTTAACTTAATGCCAGAAAAATTCACATTAACTAAGTTACAACAGGTATATGAAATATTATTAGACAAGCCATTATTAAAAGCTAATTTTAGAAGGAAGATTGCAGATATGGTTATAGAAACAGATGAATATGAAGAAAATGCAGGACATAGACCTTCAAAATTATATTGCTTTAATAAAAATTGGCAACCACATATATTTTAATATAAGATTTTTAGACGTAAAGAGTGAGTTAGCTTTGCTGACTCACTCTTTACTTGCCTTAAAAATACCGAAACACAACTTAGTTTAAATCAGCTACAAAATGGGAAAAATTAAAGAAGGAAAAAGCCATCTGCCCACTTATTATCAAAAAGATAATATTTACTTGCAAAACTATTGACAAAGAATAGTGATGTACATATAATGTTATTATCAAAAAGTTAATAAGTACCAAAATAGGAGGAATTGGTATGAATAATCAAAGATTAGAATTAGTAGCAGACTTTTATGAGTACACAATGGCAAATGGATACTTTAACAAAAACATGGAAGACAGAGTAGCGTATTTTGATGTGTTTTTTAGGAAAGTACCAGATGAAGGTGGATATGCAATAGTAGCAGGACTAGAGCAAATAATTAATTACATAAGAAATGTATCGTTTGATGAAGAAGATATAAGCTACCTAAGAAAACAAAATAAATTTACAGAAGAATTTTTAAATTATCTAGAAAATTTTAGATTCACAGGAGATATATGGGCAATACCAGAAGGAACAGTAGTATTTCCAAATGAACCATTAATAACAGTAAAAGCACCAATAATACAAGCACAATTATTAGAAACAATGCTATTACTTACAACTAATCATCAATCTTTGATTGCAACAAAAACAAGTAGAATAGTAAAAGAAGCACAGGGAAGACCAGTTATGGAATTTGGTGCAAGAAGAGCACATGGTATTAATGCAGCAGTAGAAGGCGCAAGAGCAGCAATTATAGGTGGTGCAGTAGGAACATCATGTACATTATCTGCAAAGGAATTTAATGTACCAGCAAGTGGAACAATGGCACATAGCTGGATTCAAAGTTTTGATTCAGAATACGAAGCTTTTAAAGCATATGCAGAGTTATATCCAGATGATTGTACATTTTTAATAGACACATACAATACAATCGAATCTGGACTTCCAAATGCGATTAAAGTATTTAATGAAGTTCTAAAACCAAAAGGATATAGACCAAAAGCAGTTAGGCTAGATAGTGGCGATTTAGCATATTTATCAAAAAAAGTTAGAAAAATATTAGATGAAACTGGGTATGAAGATTGCAAAATATGTGCAACAAATTCGCTTGATGAATATTTAATAAAATCATTAATAGAACAAGATGCTAAAATTGATTTATTTGGAGTAGGGGAAAATTTAATTACTGCAAAAAGTGAACCAGTCTTTGGCGGAGTATATAAATTAGTTGCATTAGAAAAAGACAAAAAAATAGTACCAAAAATTAAAGTAAGTGAAAATACAGCAAAAGTTACAAATCCAAGCGTTAAAAAAGTATATCGTTTTTATGATAACGAAACTAAAAAAGCAATAGCAGATGTAATTACATTAGCAGATGAAATCATAGACGAAAGAGAGTATATGATTTTTGATCCTCAAAATCCATGGAAAAAGAAGGTGCTAAAAGATTACTCTATAAGACTACTTCAAGAAAAAATATTTGAGGAACGGAAAATTAATATATAAAAATCCAAACTTAAAAGAAATTGCTAAATATTCTAAAAAAGAATTAGATAGTATGTGGGAGGAAGTTAAACGTATAGAAAATCCACATAAATATTACGTAGATCTATCTAAAAAATTATGGATATTAAAAAATAATATGTTAAATAATATATATTTTTAAAATAAGAATATGCTTTACTAAACTTTTGTCTTTAGATATAATGTAAAAAGCTTAGTACATGGGGATGATGTAGCAATGATTAAACTTATAGCAAGTGATTTAGATGGAACAATGTTCGAAAAAGGAAATGTAATACCAGAAACTAACTTAAAAGCAATAAATGATATTAATAATTCTAATATAAATTTCACAATATGCACAGGCAAAACATATTCATTGTTTAAAAATATATGCCAAGATATAGGTACAGGATATGGAATATTTGGAAATGGAAATCAAATAATTAACTTAAAAACTGGTGAAGAAATTTATAGAAAATTATTAAAAAACGAAGATGTACTTTTTTGTATAAATACAGCAAAGAAGTTAAACTTACACGTACATTTATACACTAATAAAGAAGTAATAACAGAAAAACTATTATATATGGATTTAAGAAACTTTGAATTAACTAAAAATGATAAAAATATAGATTTAGAATTTAAAATTGTAACAGATATTCAGGAATATATAGAAAAAGAAAATCCAGAAATATTAAAACTAGTAATTTCAGCAGAAAAAGATTTAGCAAGTTTAAAAAATGAGTTTGCTAAAAATAAAAATTTACAAGTAAATTTAATTAGAAAAGTTGATAAATATAGAGATGAAATTATAGGGAAAGAGTATGAATATTTAGATATTATGCCAGCAGGAATTAATAAAGAACAAGCTCTTGAAGTACTAGAGAATTATTTAAAAATAGATAAAAGCGAAGTGCTTGCGATAGGGGATAATCTAAATGATTTAGAAATGATAAAAGATTCTGGGGTCGGTATTGCTGTTGCAAATGCATATGACGAAGTAAAAGAAGTTGCTAATTATACAACAACCACTACTGCACAAAATGGTGGTTTTGCAGAGGCAGTATATAAATTTATAGAATTTAAATAGAAATAAAATAACGCATCATAAAAGCTTTTAGCTAACTTATGATGCGTTTAGTTTTATGTATTAGCATTAATAATTTCATCTGCTTCTTCTTGTGATATATATCCATTTCCAACCATTGTTTCTAATACATGCTCTTGTCTACTTTTAGTTAAATCTGGATTTTTGGTTGGAGCATACACTGAAGGAGCATTAGGAATTCCAGCCATCATGGTACATTCATTTAAGTCCATTTCACTAGGTTCTTTATCTAAATAACCATTACAAGCTTCTTTAATTCCATAATATCCATCACCGAAATAAGATGTATTTACATATAATTCTAAAATTTCTTCTTTAGAATAATTATCTTCAATAGCAAATGCCATAAATATTTCTGCAAGTTTTCTAGAAAATGGGTTCATATCTATAAAATAAATGTTTTTAGCAAGTTGCTGTGTAATAGTACTACCACCTTCACGTAAATCAAAATTTGTAACATTAACATATATAGCTCTACCTATTGAGCGTAAATCTATTGCACCATGGTCATAAAAACGTCTATCTTCTACAGAGACTACAGCATCTAAATAATTCTGTGGTAAGTCTTCATATTTCACATAATTTTCATCACTTTGAATTTGCTCTATTTTACTAATTAAAGGCTCTTCTTTTATAGCTTGGCTGTATAGGGAATAACCATATATTCCAAGCGAAGCGGCAATTAGTATTATAATTAAAAGCAAAATTAATAAAAACTTTTTCATACGTATCACCAAATATATTATACAGTAAAAAGTAATTATTGTAAAACAATAATTAAAAAATTAATATAATATTAAGAAATAAAAAAAATTAAAAAAAGTCTAAAAAGTACTTGCAATTTAATAAATGTTGTATTAAAATTTATCCAGGTGGAGAGAAGTGGTACAAAGTGGTAAAAAATGAATTGAGGTGAAACGAAGTGCTAATTCGGCCAATATGAACATTCTTTAGATGCCAAAGGCAGATTAATAATGCCAGCAAAGCTAAGAGAAGATATGGGCGAAAAGTTCATAATCACTAAAGGCTTAGACGGGTGTCTATTTGGATTTTCACAAAACGAATGGGAAAACTTCGAAACTAAATTAAAAACACTTCCACTTACCAATAAAAATGCTAGAGACTTCGTAAGATTTTTCTTATCTGGAGCAATGGAATGCGAAATAGATAAACAAGGAAGATTTTTAATATCTAGCAATCTAAGAAACGTTGCAACACTAGAAAAAGAAGTAGTTATAATTGGTGTTGGGACAAGAATAGAAATATGGAATAAAGACAAATGGGAAGAATACAACAGTGAGGAAAATATATCAGCAGATGATATTGCAGAAAATATGACAATGTTAGGTATATAACTTGAAAAAGTTTATATAAATTTTATACAAAAGAAAAATTTAAAATATACTAATGAAGAAAAAGTTACAAAAGAAGTTTTGTAAACAGTTACTAAAGAGAAATCAAGAAAAACTTGATAAGAAGAGGGCTATACTAAAGAGGAATTTTAATATACAAAAGATAAAATCTTAAGAAACTAATTATATTTTATTTATCTATGTACTTAAGAAAAAATATTTAAATTACAAATGTAAATAGCTAATATATACCACGAAAAAGGGAATGAAATACAAATGACGAAACCGCTAGAAACAAAAGAAGAATAGCTACTAAACAGTTGGAAATCAAAAACTTCCAACTGTTTGTGCTATTCAAAAAAATGATAAATGGAGGGTATGTATTGGAATTTAAGCATAAACCTGTTTTACTTGATGAATGTATAAATGGATTAAATATAAAACAAGATGGAATTTATATAGATGGTACCTTAGGAGGTGCTGGACACAGCAAAGAGATTGCTAAAAGATTATCAAGTAAAGGGCTATTAATCGGAATAGATAGAGACTTAGAAGCTTTATCAGCAGCAAAAGAAAATTTAAAAGAATTTAAAAATGTTAAATATATACATGGGAATCATGATGATATAGATATAATATTGCAAGATTTGCGGAATAGAAGCTGTAGATGGAATATTACTGGATTTGGGTGTTTCCTCATATCAATTAGATGAACGAAATAGAGGATTTAGTTATTTAGGAGAGAATACATTAGATATGAGAATGGATAAAACACAAGAACTAACTGCAAGAGATGTGGTTAATAATTATCCAGAAGAAAAATTAGCAAATATTATATATGAATATGGAGAAGAGAGATTCTCTAGAAATATAGCAAAAAATATTTGTATAGAGCGAAAAAAAGCACCAATAGAAACGACTGCAGAATTAGTAAAAATAATAGAAAATTCTATTCCTAAATCGAAGCAAAATAATGGGCATCCTGCCAAAAGAACATTTCAAGCAATCAGGATAGAGGTAAATAACGAGATAGAACCTTTATATGATACTGTTTTAAAATGTATAAAATGTTTAAACAAAGGTGGAAGATTATGTATTATAACATTCCATTCTTTAGAAGATAGAGCGGTTAAAAAAGCATTTATAGAGGCAGAAGGAAGATGTACATGTCCAAAAGATTTGCCATACTGTGTATGTGGAGCAGTATCTTATGGAAAAATTATAAATAAAAAACCAATAATTGCTACTAAGGAGGAACAAGAGGAAAATTCAAGAAGCAAGAGTGCTAAATTAAGAATTTTCGAAAGAAAATAACGAAAGAGGAGGTGAAGGCTAATGGCTAGGTACCAATATGAAACAAGTCCAAGAAAATTAGAACCAGATTTTATACCAAACAGAACATCTAAAAAAAGTCAGGACTTGCAAAGAGAAAGAGAATTAAAAGAGAAAATAAAACAAGAAGCAAAAGAAAGAGCAAAACAAAAAAGAGCTACAGTTGTATTAAAGAAAAAAGTTGTTGTATATATTGCTTTGATTTTTGCAATGCTATTAGTCGTTAGCTATAGAAACTCCCTAATAACAGAAGATTTTAATAAAGTAAAATCACTAAAAGCAGAACTTGCAACACTACAAAAGGAAAACCAACAAACTCAAGTTTCAATAGAAAGCAATCTTAATTTAAGTAAAATAGAAGAAGAAGCAAAAAGTAAATTGGGAATGCAAAAACTTACAAATGATCAAAAGATATATATAAGTTTACCAAAAAAAGATTATGTGCAATCTTCAACTGATAATACAGCAACGACTACAGAAAAAAGTTGGTTAGAAAAAATTATAGAAAAAATAAAAGGAAATTAATCCGCATTTCAAAATTTAAAAATTGAATGTGGATTAATTTTTTGTTTTTTATGGAATAAATTGTGATATATTAGTATAACTAAAATACGGAGGTATGCTATGAAATATAAAGAATTAATAGATAAAATGACTTTAGAAGAAAAAGCAAGTTTATGTGTGGGAGGAGATTATTGGCATAGTAAAGCTATAGAAAAGCTTAATATTCCAAGTATTACAATGTCAGATGGACCACATGGACTAAGAGTGCAAAAAACTAAAGCAGATAATTTAGGAATTAATGAAAGTGAAATTTCGACTTGTTTTCCTGCTTCATCAACAATAGGAAACAGTTGGAATAAAGAAACTGCATACATGTTAGGAAATACTTTAGGAGAAGAAGCAGCTTATGAGAATGTAGATATTGTTTTAGGACCTGCAATAAATATAAAGAGGACACCATTATGTGGAAGAAATTTTGAGTATTTCTCAGAAGATCCATATTTAACAGGAGTATTAGCAAGTGAATATGTAAAAGGATTGCAAACAAATGGGGTAGGAGCTTGTGTAAAGCATTTTGCAGCAAATAACCAAGAAAATAGAAGAAGAACAATAAATGCAGTTGTAGATGAAAGAACTTTAAGAGAGATTTATTTAAAAGCTTTTGAAAAGATTGTAAAAGAAGCAAAGCCATGGTCTATTATGAGCGCATACAATAAACTTAATGGAACATATTGTAACGAAAACCAAGAGCTAATGAATATCTTAAGAAAAGAATGGGAGTTTAATGGTTTAGTTATAACTGATTGGGGAGCAGAAAATGATAGAGTTTCCGGCTTACTTGCAGGTAATGAAATAGAAATGCCTGGTGGCAGAGGAAATGGTGTAGAAGAAATAATAGAGGCAGTTAAAAATAAAAAAGTATCAGAAGAATATCTAAATGAAGTAGTTAGTAGAATTTTAGAATATGCATTTAAAGGTGCAGAAAGAGAATCTTTAAAAGAATATAATAGACAAGAACACCATAATATAGCAAGAAAATTAGCAGAAGATTCTATTGTTTTATTAAAAAATGATGAAGATATTTTACCAATAAAAAATAAAAAAGTAGCAGTTATAGGAGATATGGCTAAAAGACCAAGATATCAAGGTGCAGGTAGTTCTACGATAAATCCATATAGATTGACTAATTTATTAGATTGTTTAAAAGAGCAAGGTATAGAATGTAGTTATGCACAAGGATATGAAAGGGTAGAAAGCGAAAATGATGTAACTTTAAGAGAAGAAGCTATAAAAGTAGCTAAGAATAGTGAATTAGTAATACTATGTGTTGGACTTACAGAAAATTTTGAATCAGAAGGAATGGATAGATTTACATTAGATATTCCAGCTAATCAAAATAAATTAATAGAAGAAATTTGCAAAGTAAATAAAAAAGTTGTAATTGTACTTTCAAATGGTTCACCAATTTTAATGTCATGGAAAGATGATGTACAAGCTATAATTACAGGTTACCTAGGTGGAGAAGCTGGGGCAGAGGCAATGGTAAATTGTTTAACTGGAAAAGTAAATCCTAGTGGAAAACTTGCAGAAACATATCCATTAAGTTTAGAAGATACACCTTGCTACAATTATTATCCAGGAACAGAAGTAAGTGTAGAATATAAGGAAAGTATTTATGTTGGGTATAGATATTATGACAAAATAAGTAAGAATGTTTTATTCCCATTTGGATATGGATTAAGTTATACGACTTTTGAATATTCTAATTTAAATGTAGAAGAAGATGAAGAAGATATTATTGTAAGGCTCAAAATAAAAAATACAGGAAAAGTAGCAGGAAAAGAAATTGCACAAGTATATATTGGACAAGAAAATTCAAAAATATTTAAAGCAAAGAAAGAATTAAAAGGATTTGAGAAAGTTGAATTAGAGCCAGAAGAAGAAAAAGAAGTAATGATAAAAATAAGTAAAGATGAATTAGCTTATTATGATGTAAACCAAAATAAATGGAATATAGAAAAAGGAACATATAATATCTATGTAGGGAAAAATGTAGAGGATATTGTGTTAAAAGCCAATTTGGAAATAGATGGAACTACTATAAATAAAGAATTTCCAAGTATATATATGACTGGAAATATCGAAGATGTTAGTGATACTGATTTTGAAGAAATATTAGGACATAAAATACCTACAAGATATATAGATTTAAAGGATTTAACTGTAGAAAATACATTAGAGCAATTTAAAAATACAAAAATAGGTAAAAAAATCTTTGACCATGAAATGGAAAAAATGGATAAATTAATGAAAGAGCAAAATGTAAATAAAGCAACAAAGGTAATGATGGATTTGCAAAAACCACTAAAGAAATTCTATGAAAAGAAAAGTAGTAAATATACCAAAGAGATGGTGGAAGAGTTTATAAATACAGCCAAAAAAGATGAAGAAAATTTTGACTTGGATTTTGTCAAGTTATATTTAAAGTAGAATAGGAGATAATTAGAAAAACTGAAAGGAGAAAATATAAATTGATAAAAGCGGTATTTATAGATATTGACGAGACATTAACAAATTCAAAAGGAGAAATAAGCGAGAAAACACAATATGAGATAAGAAGATGTATACAAAAGGGAATTAAGATAATATTAACTTCTGGAAGGGCTAGGAAAGATGCAATAAATTATCAAAAGCAAATAGGGACAAGCCCATATATTATCTCATCAAATGGAGCTTCTTGTTATGACGAATTAAAGAAAAAAGAAATTTTTAGTGAACCAATTAAAAAGAAAGTAGTAAAACAATTATTAGAATATGCACACGAAAATGGATATACGATAAAATTTAATTATAATGAAGAAATGGTTTTAAACAAGGCGGCATATCCAGACGAAAAGGATAAAGAGAAAACCATACAAGAATTAGAAAATATTATAGAAAACGAAAATATTGTGCAATGTGTAGTATCAAGTCCTGATATTGAAAAAATGTTGGAATTAAAAAGATATTTGGCAAAAAAATTTTATGATATAAAGATAGTAAACGAATCAAAAAAGTTAAAAAATCCTGAATTAAAGCCAAATAAAAACTATTATTGTGATATAACTTCTGCTACTATCTCAAAAGGCAAAGCAGTACATATGATATGCCAATATTTAAATTTAGATGAAAAAGAAATTATAACAATTGGAGATGGAGAAAATGATATTTCTATGTTTAATACAACTCCAAATTCAGTTGCAATGGGAAATGCATTAGAATATATAAAAAAACAAGCAAAATATATAACTTCATCAAATGATGAAGATGGAGTAGCAAAAGTATTAGAAAAATTATAAAAATATAGTCCCCGAAAGAAGTAGAAATTTTCTTTCGGAGATTTTTGTTATTTAAACAAGCTGTTGGCACATAGAATAGTAAAAAGAAATTTACTAGTAAGAGGTGTAAAATGCAAACTGTATCTAGCATAAAAAGTAAAAAAATGATGTTATGGATTATAATTGTTTCTGCAATATTACTTATATTATTAATAGTAAGACTGGCTGTTATCCAATTTGTAGATGGGAATAAATTAAAACAGCTGGCATATGAACAACAAACATTAAATAGAAAGATAACCTCAAAAAGAGGGACAATATATGATGCTACAGGAGAAAATATACTTGCTCAAAGCAGTACGGTAGAAACTGTCACTGTCAATTCTACCAATATTCCAGAAGATAAAAAAGAATTGGTAAGTAAAGCATTGTCAGATATATTAGAGTTAGATTATGAAGAAACATTAAAAAAAGTCCAAAAAAGAAGTTCTATCGAAACTATTGCCAAAAAAGTAGAGAAAGATAAAACAAATGAACTAAGACAATGGATGAAAGATAATAATATAGAAGCTGGAATAAATATAGATGAAGACACTAAAAGGTATTATCCATATAGCACAGTGGCATCACAAGTTATAGGCTTTTGTGGAAGTGACAATCAAGGATTAGACGGAATAGAAGCAAAATATGATGATATTTTAAAAGGGAAAAGTGGGCAGATAGAAAAACTAACAGATGCAAAAGGTGGAGATATGCAGCAATTAGAAGAAACATATGTTGCAGCAGAGAAAGGAAAAGATTTAGTCCTAACTATAGATTTAACTATTCAATCAATTGCAGAAAAATATCTTGAAAATGCATGTATAGATAATGAATGTACAGATGGTGGAAATGTAATTATTATGAATCCAAACAATGGGGATATTTTAGCGATGGCTACATATCCAAACTATGATTTGAATAATCCATACGAATTAGAAAATAGCGAAAATATGGATAGTAGTGAAAAGAATAAACAGTTGCAAGCTAAATGGAGAAATAAAGCCATTGCAGATACATATGAACCAGGTTCTACTTTTAAGTTAATAACTTCTTCTGCAGCATTAGAAGAGGGAATAACAACTACAGATAAAGAAGGAGAATTTAATTGTGGCGGTGGAATAGAAATTGCAGGAGTTAGAATAAAATGTTGGAGATATTATAGACCACATGGAACCCAGAGTTTAAGGCAAGCTCTTATGAATTCATGCAATCCAGTATTTATTGCATTAGGACAAAAAATAGGTAAAGATAAATATTATGATTATTTAGAAAAATTTGGGTTTTTTAAGAAAACAGGAATTGACTTGCCAGGAGAAGCTAAAGGAATATTTCTAGCTAAAGATAAAGTTGGACCAGTAGAATTAGCAACAATAAGTTTTGGCCAAAGATTTGAGGTAACACCATTGCAGATGGTAACTGCAGTTTCTAGTATAGCAAATGGTGGAGAATATATTGAACCTAGAGTAGTTAAAGAAATAATTGATTCTGAAACGGGAGAGAAACAAGAAGTAGAAGTAAAAAAAGGAGATAGAGTAATATCAGAAGAAACAGCAAATAGTGTGTTAAGTATGATGCAATCTGTAGTAGAAGATGGAACAGGAAGAAATGCACAGGTACAAGGATATTTAGTTGGTGGTAAAACAGGAACATCAGAAGATGGGGTTAATACAAATAAATATGTAACTTCATTTATGGGAGTAGCACCAATTTCTGACCCACAAGTTGTAATTTTAGTTACTTTGTATAACCCAACAGGAGAAGGGGGACACCAAGGAGGAGGTGTCGCAGCACCTGTAGGAGGTCAAATATTAGGAGAAGTATTGCCATATCTAGAACTTAAGCAAGATAAAGAAACAGAAGAGGGAGAAAAAGAAGAAGTAGAAATGGCTGAAATAAGAAATAAAACAGTGAAAGAAGCCAGAGAAATTTTAAAAGAATTAGGATTAGAGCTAGAGATAAATAATTTAACCGAAGAAATCAATGAAAACGAGACATATGTAAAAGAACAAATTCCAAAACCAGGAATAAAAATAACAAAAGAAACAAAAGTTTATATTGATATATAAAATTAGTTGCTATATAATGTATTCGTAAAATTGTATAAAATGGAGGTATATTTATGAACCTTAAAAATATATTAGCAGGTATTGAAGGTATAAAAGCTAAAGGAGACATTGATATAGAAATAAATTCTGTAAAAAATGACTCAAGAAAAGTAGAGAATGGAGATTTATTTATTTCTATTAAAGGCTATGAAACAGATGGAGCAGATTATGTAGGAGAAGCAGTAGAAAAAGGTGCAAAAGCAGTATTAGTAGAAGAAGGAACTAATTTAAAAGAATTAAAAATAAAAGATGATACAACTTTATTAGTTGTTCCAGATGCAAGGCTTGCAATGGCTCAAATTGCATGCAATTATTATGATAATCCATCAAGAAAATTCCAATTAATAGGTGTAACAGGAACAAAAGGTAAAACAACAACTACATATATGATAAAATCTATGTTAGAAAAAAAGGGATTAAAAGTTGGATTAATAGGAACAATCCACAACTATATTGGTGCAGAAGACTTAGGAGATAGTGAAAGAACAACACCAGAAAGCTTAGAATTACAAGAACTATTTGCAAAAATGGCAGAAGCTAAATGTGATGTTGTAGTTATGGAAGTATCATCACAAAGTTTAAAATTAAATAGAGTATATGGTTCAGATTTCAATATAGGAATCTTTACAAATTTATCAGAAGAACACATAAGCGAAAAAGAACATGCAGATATGAAAGAATATTTCGAGACAAAATGCAAATTATTTACTATGTGTAAAAAAGCATATATAAATGCAGACGATTTATATGCTATAAAACTTCCTAAATTAGTACCAGGACCAGAATATATAACATATGGTATAGATAATTATTCTAAGATATTAGCTAAAGATATCACAATAACAAACTCATATGTAGATTTTAGAGTAAAAATAGGAGAAAGAAATGAAAGAGTAAAAGCATGTATACCAGGAAGATTTAGTGTATATAATTCTTTGGCAGCTATCGCTGTTGCCTTACAATTTGGCTGTGATGCAGATACGATAAAAGAAGGTTTGGTAGAAGTTAGAGTGCCAGGAAGATCAGAAATGATAGATAATAAACTAGAAATTCCTATAATGATTGATTATGCTCATTCTCCAGAAAGCTTAGAAAGCATTTTAAATGCTGTAAAATCATATACAAGAGGAAGAGTAATTTGCGTATTTGGTTGTGGTGGTAATCGCGATAAAAACAAAAGACCTCTAATGGGAGAGATTGCAGGAAGAATAAGTGATTATACTATTATTACATCAGACAATCCAAGAGATGAAGAACCTTTAGAAATTATAAAAGAAATAGAAGAAGGCATTAAGAAAACCAAAGCAAATTACAAAGTTATAGAAGATAGAAAAGAAGCTATAAAAGCTGCAATAGAGATGGCAAATAAATTAGATATTGTAGTAATAGCAGGAAAAGGTCATGAAATGTACCAAGAAGTAAAAGGAAAGAAAAATGAATTTAACGAGAAAAAAATAGTAATAGAAATTACAGATGAGCTAAAGAAAAAACAAGAAGAAAAGAGCACAAAAAAGAAAAAGTAAGGGTGAGAGATTAAATGAATTTGCAGATAAAAATATTATTGGTAGCCTTTGGCGTAGCCCTAATACTAGGAATAATTATTTTACCAATATTAAGAAGATTAAAAGTAAGCCAACAAGAAAGAACAGAAGGTCCAAAGTCACATTTGTCTAAAAAAGGAACTCCAACGATGGGAGGAATTATATCTATAATAGCAATTACATTGTTAAGTATAGGTGTTATGCTAATTTATTATATGGATGATCAAGCAGATATTGTAAAAAGGATAATTCCTTTATTGTTTGCAACATTGGGCTTTGGAATAGTTGGATTTATAGATGATTTTAAAAAAATGGTATTAAAAAATACAGATGGATTAAAACCAACATATAAAATGTTAGGATTGTTAGTAATTTCTGTATGTTTTGTATTGTATTTATTAAATGTATTAAATATAGGAACAGATATTTACATTCCAATAATAAAAACTTTTGTAAATATTCCTGTTTGGATTTATATACCTTTTGCAATTATAGTAATGCTTGCTACTACAAATGCTGTTAACTTAACAGATGGTATAGATGGGCTAGCTACAAGTGTAACAACAATTATAGTTGCATGTTTAACAGTAATAGGAGTTATCTTTGATGTAAAAGAAATTATTATATTTGGAACAATAGTATGTGGATGTAATTTAGCATTTTTAATATTTAATTTACATCCTGCGAAAATGTTTATGGGGGATACCGGTTCTTTAATGCTAGGTGGTGTAATTGCTGCAATGGCGCTTGTTCTTAAAATGCCATTATTATTAATTGTTATCGCATTAATTCCAGTATTAGAGACACTTTCTGTAATGATTCAAGTTACATATTATAAAAAAACAGGAAAAAGAATTTTCAAGATGACACCAATTCATCATCATTTTGAATTATCTGGATGGAGTGAGAATAAAATTGTAACAGTATTTAGTTTAATTACATTAATCCTTTGTGTAGTTGGATTGAATATTATCTAATAAAGGAGATAAGAATGGCTAAAAATAAAAAAGTAAGAAAATTTTCGAAATTTGCAAATAATCAACTGGATTTTATCTTATTAATAACTGTTATATTATTATTATCTCTAGGTCTAATAATGGTACTTTCAGCAAGTTCACCTACATCTCTTGCAGAAACAGGAGATGATAGTTATTCATATTTTAGAAAACAAGCAGGTTTTGCCATAGTTGGTGTTATCGCAATGCTATTTATTTCTAAAATTGATTATAGGTTTTGGAAAAAATTTTATAAGATTGCATATATTGGTTCAATAATATTGCTACTAATGGTAGTAATACCTAAAATAGGTGTTGAGGCTGGTGGGGCGAGAAGATGGATAAATTTAGGGGTACGATTCCAACCATCAGAACTTGCCAAAATAGGATTAATTATATTTTACGCGAGCTATTTATCAGACCATAAAGATGAATTAAGAGACTTTAAAAAAGGTTTCATTAAACCATTATTATATTTAGTCCCAATAGTGTTAATTCTAATATTAGTCCAAGATCACTTAAGTGCTACAATTATAATAGTATTAGTTGTTGGAATAATGATGCTTATGGCAGGTGTAAGACCAATGTATTTTGCAACTGTCGGAAGTGCTACAGCAGTAGCAGGTGTTGCAGGGTTATATGCTATGGCAAAGTTTACTAGTAAAGGTGCATTTAGAATTGCGAGAATAACATCATTTTTAAACCCTTGGGCAGATAAACAAGGTGATGGTTGGCAAGTAATACAGAGTCTATATGCAATAGGTTCAGGTGGATTGTTTGGAGTTGGATTAGGTCAAAGTAAACAAAAATACTTATATATATCAGAGCCACATACAGATTTTATATTTGCAGTTTTGGCAGAAGAGTTAGGATTTGTTGGTTGTGCAATAGTTATTGCTTTATTTGGAATATTTATATGGAGAGGTGTTCTTGCAGCGATGAAAGCTCCAGATATGTTTGGTAGTTTAGTAGCAGTAGGAATTACATCTTTAATAGGATTACAAGCAATAATAAACATAGCGGTTGTAACATCATCTATGCCAGTAACTGGTATGCCATTACCATTCTTTAGTTATGGTGTAACTTCGTTATTAATATTATTGTGTTCAGTAGGTATATTGCTTAATATATCACGAGCAGGCTCAAAGATTTAATATGAGATAATAGAAAGGGTAATAATATGAAAGTAATAATAGCAGCATCACAAACAGGTGGACATATAAATCCAGGTATTGCAATAGCAAATAAAATAAAAGAAGAGAATAAAGATGCAGAGATAATTTTTATTGGAACAAAAAGAGGTCTAGAAAATGACTTAGTTCCAAGAGCAGGTTATAAATTAAGAACGATTGAAGCTTATGGAATCGTAAGAAAAATTTCTATAGATAATTTTAAGAAAATGCTAAAAACTTTAAAAGGTTATGGAGAAGCTAAGAAAATATTAAAAGAAGAAAAGCCAGATATTGTAATAGGAACAGGTGGATTTATTTGTGGGCCAGTGCTTTTAGCAGCAGCAAAACAAAAGATTCCTACAATGTTACATGAAAGCAATGCTTTTCCAGGTGTTACAGTAAAATTATTAGCTAAAAAAGTTGATACAATTTTGATTGGGTTTGAAGATGCAAGGGCTAAAATTCATGATGCCAAAAATATAGTTTTAACAGGAACACCTACAAAATTTAAAGAAATACAATATAGTGATAAAGAGAAAGAAGAATTCTTAAAAGAAAACAAGTTACAAAAATATAAAACTTTAATTTTAGTGTTTGGTGGAAGTCAGGGAGCAAGACCTATAAATAATGCATTAGAAGAAATAATAGAGAAAAAATTAAATAAAGACTATCAAATTTTATGGTCAGTAGGTCAAAGCCAATACGATATAATAAAAGAAAATTTGGCTAAGAAAAATATAGATATAACCCAAATAGAAAATGTAAATGTGGTACCATATATATATGATATGCAAAGAGCGATGGCAGTAGCAGACTTAATTGTTTGTAGAAGTGGTGCGATGACTATAACAGAAGTATCAATTTCAGGACGTCCAGCCATATTTGTACCATTATCATTTGCAGCAGAAAACCATCAAGAATATAATGCGAAAGTTTTAGTAAATGAAGGAGCTGCCAAAATAATTCATGATAATGAAATAAATGGAGAATCACTTAATAAAATGATAGAAGAAACTATAAGTGATAAAGAAAAGCTAAAGGAAATGGGAAATAATGCTAAAAAGATAGTTATGAAAGATGTAGAAGACAAGATATATAAGGAAGTAGAAAAATTAATAAACAAAAGATAAAAAGGAGGGTTGCAACATGAACGGGGTATTTTTAGGAGGAAAATTACAAGAAATTTCTTCGGTAGACACAAATTTTATAAAACAAGAAGTTAATTCTTTAACATCACAAGAAACCGAAATACAAAATAGAATAGACGAACATATTGAGGAGTATTTAGATTGTATTAGGAGGAAAATATAATGGGAGTTAGTAGTGTTGCAATAAAAGGAGCTAAAACAGTAGGAAAATATTCATTAAAAGGATTTGAAAAAGGTGGAAAATTTATAGGAAGAAATTCTTTAGCATTATTAGGAAATGTAGTAAAGAGTAAACCTGTAAAGCAAGTAGCAGGGATAGGAATGACTATTGGTGCAATGTATCTTTTTGGACCAGCTATAATTACTGCAAAATTGTTTAAAGATTTAGTTATCGATAATTGTATTTTTAATAAAAACAAATCTGTTATGGATTCAGTTAAATCATCAATTGAAATGATTAAAGATACAATGCAAAAAACAATTGCAGATCCTGTATTAGATTCTATAGGAAATGGAATAAGACATGCAGGAGATAAGATTTTTGATAAGGGTGGTGAAAGATAATGCCTAATATTACGAAAGAGGACTTCAAACAAGATTTACAAGAACTTGTAGAAATAGAGAATCAAAAACAAATGAATTTAGCAGTACTATTCGAAAATTCATTAGCTAATAGCAAAGAAATAAGATTAACAGAATTTAAAGATAGACTTTATATTCAAGCAAATTATTATAATACATTAGAAAAATATCAATTAGAAATTGATGATTTAGTAACACAGTATAAAAAACAATTGGACAAGTTATTTGATGTTTGTAGCACAAGATATATAAATATTCAAAGAGAATTAGCAACTGCAGTACAGTCAGAGATAATTGTTGTAACTAATATTAGTATTAACAAACAAAATTTAGAAAAAGCTATAGAAGAAAATGATGCAGAAAAAATACATTATTATACAAATAAAATTAATGCTTCTATTCAAAAGAAATTAAATTATGAGACTATTGTAAATGAATGCAATAGTAGATTAGAAGCTTGTATAGATCAAATTAGTGATTTTTCAGAAAAAATAAAAATCGAGGAAAATATAAATGTAGCAAAAAAAGAGAAGAACAGAATTTTAGAATTCTTTAATAAATTGATAAAGAATTTAAATAGAAAGAAAAACTTCGAAAACTATGTATTAAAGCCATCAGAAAACCATATAGAACGTTTAACAGACGAAGTAGACAAATCAATAGGAAACTTATATAATCAAATTTTTGAATTTGCAGTACAAATGAAAGATAATAAAGATAAAATTAATATGGCATTTAATGCCATGATGCAAGGATAAGAAATTTACACAGGGATTTGGGGACGTTCTTTTTTTCCCTGCCAAAAAATCTGTATTGGGATTTTGAAAAAGGAAGCTAATGATAATATTTTTTATGAAAAATATAAAAATAAATTAAAAATCTTTTTAGGAAAATCTACCTAAAAAGATTTTTTTCGACATAAGTTGATAAATGAAAAAAACATAAAAATATATAATAAAAAGTAATTCGACAAAATATATTATAATAATAAAATAGCTGTCGAAATTCCTCAAAAATAGGCATTCGATTTATATTGCAGACTCTATTACAAGAGTATATAGTAGTAAATACATAAAAAATATAGGAGGAATCAAATGAAAACTTTTTTTGGCGGAATGTTTATGAACAAAGAAAATTTAAGAAAGGAAGGAATATTATATCCAATAAAATTAGAATATTATAAGATAAAAGATTTAAAAAGTAAGAATGATATATTTGGAATAGAGGTAGTAAAAACAGCATATATAAATGAAGAAATAAAGGTAGAAAAAGCCTCTATAGATAAATTAACAAATGATGAAAAGATAGAAAATTCAATATTAGATATACTAAAAAGAAATGAAGTAACCCCTGTTATATTAGAAGATGTAATAGAAGATTTAGTTAAATGCTAAAAAGTACTTGAAAAAAACAAATATATGAACTAAAATACTATAGTATTAAAGATTACAGAACACATATTCTGTAACTAAAAAGGAGAAGAAAATGGCAGATAAATTAATAATAGTAGAATCACCAGCAAAAGCAAATACAATAAAAAAGTTTTTAGGAGGAAAAACTAAAGTTGTTGCATCAATGGGACATATTAGAGATTTACCTAAATCAAAGTTAGGAGTTAATATAGAGAATAACTTTGAACCAGAATACATAAACATAAGAGGAAAAGGAGATTTAATAAAATCATTAAAAAAAGATGCAAAATCAGCTAAAAAAGTATATTTGGCAACTGACCCCGACCGTGAGGGGGAAGCAATTGCCTGGCATTTAGCACATATTTTAGATATTCCAGAGGATAGCAAATCAAGAGTAACTTTTAACGAAATAACTAAAACAGCTGTGCAAAAAGCTATAAAAGAGCCAAGGCAAATAGATATAAATTTAGTTAATGCACAACAAGCTAGGCGTGTATTAGATAGAATTGTAGGATATAAGATAAGTCCAGTATTATGGAAAAAGGTAAGAAAAGGATTATCAGCAGGAAGAGTTCAATCTGTTGCTGTTAAGCTAATTGTAGATAGAGAAAAAGAAATAGAAGATTTTATACCAGAAGAGTATTGGAATATAATTGCAAAATTATTAGACGAAAAGTCTAAAAAAGAATTTGAAGCCAAATTAGTTGGTAAAAATAATAAAAAATTAGAAATACATAGTAAAGAAGAAGTAGATGAAATTCTAGCTAACATTAAGGATGCAAAGTTTATTGTAAAAGATGTAAAAAAAGGTGAAAGAAAAAGAAATCCAGCACCTCCTTTTACAACAAGTACAATGCAACAAGAGGCATCTAGAAAACTTAATTTTAGTTTAAAAAAGACTATGTCTGTTGCACAAACTCTTTATGAGGGAGTAAAAATACCAGAAAAAGGAACAGTTGGTTTAATTACTTACATGAGAACAGATTCTACAAGAATTTCTGAAGAAGCAAGGAAAGTTGCAAAAGAGGTCGTAGAGGCAACATATGGAAGCGAATATTACGAGAATAGGTATTACAAAACAAAAGCAGATGCACAAGATGCACACGAAGCTATTAGACCAACATATATAGATATTAAACCAGAACAAATTAAAGATTCTTTAACGAATGATCAGTATAAACTTTACAGATTAATTTATAATAGATTTTTAGCAAGCCAAATGAAATCTGCAATATTTGATACGTTAGCAGTAACGATAGATGCAAACGAATATAATTTTAAAGCTAATGGGCAATCAATTAAATTTAAAGGTTTTATGACTTTATATGTAGAAGGAACAGATGAGAAAGAAGATGAAATTGGACAAATTCCACTATTAGAAGTTGCTCAAGAAGTAAAAAAAGAAAAAATAGAATCAAAACAAAGCTTCACAGAACCACCACCAAGGTATACAGAAGCAAGTCTAGTAAAAGCCTTAGAGGAAAAAGATATTGGTAGACCAAGTACATATTCACCAACAATAACAACTATATTAGCAAGACATTATATAGAAAAAGAGGCAAAACAATTGGTACCAACAGAACTTGGTAAAGTAGTAAATAAATTATTAACAGAGAATTTTCCAGACATTATAAATGTAGAATTTACAGCAGAGATAGAAAATGAATTTGACGAAATTGCAGATGGAAAAGAAAACTGGAAACAGATGATTTCTGAGTTCTATGGACCTTTCGAAAAAGAACTAGAAAAAGTAGAAAAAGAATTAGAACATGTAGAATTAGAAGAAGAGGTATCTGATGTACCTTGTGAAAAATGTGGTAGGATGATGGTTGTAAAATATGGTAGATATGGAAAGTTCTTGGCATGTCCTGGATATCCAGAATGTAAAAATGTAAAACCATATATAGAAACTATAGAAGAACCATGCCCAAAGTGTGGTGGAAAAGTACAAATAAGGAAGACTAAAAATAGAAGAACATTTTATATATGTGAGAACAATCCAGATAAATGTGATTATATATCTTGGACAAAACCGAAAAAAGCAGAAAAATAGCTATAAATTTAAGAACTATATCAGTTATGGTATAGTTCTTTTTTTGCATAAAAAAATTATATAAAAGTATTTGTAGCACTTGTGAAAATGCGTAAAATATTATATAATAATAAACTGAAAATAAATGTGTGGTAGGAGCAAAAAATGTTAGTAAATAATGAGATAATAACTGAATTATATGAAAATGCAGGAGATACGAGATATCAAAAGGCATTAGAATATGTAAAAGACAAGAGAGTAACTATAACTAATGTAAATTATGAGAATAAAAATAATTTTGAGCTAGCTGCAACTGTAAAAGGAAGCAATGGAACATATAACGTATATGCAAAAATAGAAGAAGGGGAGATTAAAGATATAAAATGCTCATGTCCAGATAACACTCAAAATTATTGTACTTGTAAGCATATTCTAGCGATGTTTATAGAGTTTATTGACAATTCTATATACGAAGAATTATATGCAAATCAGCCGGTAAAAAAGCACGAAACAAACACAAAGATGGATCATCGTGGTTTTAAGCAAATGATTACTGCTTTTTATAATACAGAAGTAGAAACTATTGATGAGGAAGAAGAAGTAATAAAAGAAAGAAAAAACATAAAAATAGTGCCTAGTATAATTTTTGATAGTTATTATAAAGAAATGAAGGTAGAATTTAAATTAGGTATAGATAAATTTTACAAAATAAAAAGTTTATCAGATTTTTATACAAGTATGCTAAATAAAGAAAATTTAAAATATGGAAATAAATTAGAATTTATCCATACAAGGGAAAATTTTGCCAAAGAAAGTTTACCTATACTGGACTTTGTTTTAAAACATGCAGAAGTTATAAAATATGTTAATAGTAGTGGAAATGCAGGATATAGATATTATGGTAAGGTGCTAAGCGATAATTGTATAATTTTAAGTAATACTGGAATAGATGAATTTTTCGAGATTGTAAAAGGCAAAAAATTAGAGATAGTTCAAGACGGAGAAAAAGGTAAAATAGCATTTATACCAGGAACTCCAAATATAAAATTTAAACTAACAGAGGTATCAGATGGTGAATTTGCTTTAACACAAAAAGAAGATGTTTTTGAATATCACGTACTAGAGGGAAAAGAATATATTTATGTTATTTTAGATGAATATATTTATAGATGTGATAAGAATTATAAAAATACTGTTATAAAATTACTTGAGATTTATAAAAAGAATTTTATTAGAGAAATAAGATTTAATAAAAAAGAATTGCCAGATTTTTTCTCATTAGTTTTACCAAAAATGAGAGAATATATTGATACTTCAAACATAGATACAGAAAAATTAAAAGATTATATACCAAAAGATTTAGATGTAAAGATGTTTTTAGATTTTGATAAAAATAATTACATTATTGCAGAGTTAAAATTTATATATGGCGATATACAATTTAATCCATTAGATTTAGAGAATATACCAAAGGTTGCAAGAAATGTAATTCAAGAATCTAATTGTCTAAATATGTGTAGAAAAACAGGATTTTTATTGGACTCAGCCAATAAGAGATTTGTATTAGTAACAGATGATGCAATATATAAATTTTTATCACAAGATATAAATAACTATACAGAAAAATATGAAGTATTAGTAACTGATAATTTTAAAACAAAAGAGATAAGACAGCCAAAACTTGGAACAGTAGGTGTTAAAATCGAAAATAACTTACTTAATATAGATTTAACAGGCTTAGATTTTGATAGAAGCGAACTAAAAGAAATTTTAGCAAAATACAACTTAAAGAAAAAATATCATAGACTAAAAGATGGTAGTTTTTTAGATTTAGAGCAAAATGATGATATAAAATTTTTAAACAGTTTAGAATATGGAATGGAAGTAGATTATAAAGATTTAGAAAAAGGAAAAATAAGAGTTCCTGTATATAGGTCTTTATATTTAAATAAATTATTAGAAAATGTTAAAAATGTAGAAATCCAAAAAGACAAAGAATATAAAGAGATTGTAAATAATATTGACGAACGTGAATATGATGATGAAATAACTCCACCAGAAGGATTAAATTGTACATTAAGATATTACCAAAAGGTAGGATATAAATGGCTAAAAATATTAGATGATTACAGACTAGGTGGTATTTTAGCAGATGATATGGGGCTTGGTAAAACTGTTCAATTAATTTCGCTATTATTAGATTATAAGGCAAATGCAAAAGTAAAATTGCCATCAATAGTAATAACACCAAGTTCATTGGCATTGAATTGGAAAAGTGAAATAGAAAAATTCGCGAAAGATATAAAAGTTTTAGTTATTAGAGGGACTTCGGAAGAAAGAGAAAAACAAATAAATCAAATTCCAGAATTTGATTTAGTTATTACATCTTATGACTTATTAAAAAGAGATATGGAAATATATAGAAGGGAAGACATCTTATTTAAATTCCAAATTGCAGATGAAGCGCAATATATAAAAAATAGTAACACTCAAAATGCGAAATCTTTAAAAACGATAAATGCACAAACAAAATATGCACTAACAGGAACACCAATAGAAAATTCTTTGGCAGAGTTATGGTCAATATTTGACTATATAATGCCAGGTTATCTATTTACATATAAAAAGTTCAAACAATTATACGAAATACCAATAATGAGGGATAATGACCAAGAGGCTATGGAAAAATTAAAAATGATGATAGAACCTTTTGTACTTCGTAGAGTAAAGAAAGATGTACTAAAAGAATTACCAGAAAAGAGCATAACTGTATTAAATAATGAAATGCAAGGGGAACAACTAGAGATTTATTTATCATATCTAGCGCAGGCTAAAAAAGAAGCAATGACTGAAATCGAAGGAAATGGATTCGAAAAATCTCAAATTAAAATTTTGGCATTATTAACTAGATTAAGACAAATATGTTGCCATCCATCATTATTTTTAGAAAATTATATGGGTGAGAGTAGCAAATTAACACAATGCATAGAGATCGTTAAAGATGCTATTGCAGGAAAACATAAGATTCTAATTTTTTCTGGGTATACATCTATGCTTAATATAATAGAAGGAAATTTGGCAAAAGAAGGAATTAGCTATTATAAATTAACAGGTCAAACAAAAGTTGACGAAAGAGTAAAATTAGTAAATGATTTTAACAATAATCCTGATGTAAAAGTATTTTTGATATCTCTTAAAGCAGGAGGAACAGGATTAAATTTGATTGGTGCAGATATGGTTATTCATTATGATCCATGGTGGAATATGTCTGCCGAAAATCAAGCAACAGATAGAGCTTATAGAATTGGTCAAAAGAATAATGTACAAGTTTATAAACTTATAACCAAAAATTCTATAGAAGAAAAAATTTACGAACTACAGGAAAAGAAATCTAAACTTATAGATAATATGCTTAGTACTCAAACAACCTTTATTAATAAACTTAATAAGGATGATATTATGGAATTATTTAATTAGTTTAGAAGAAAGAATAAAACTAATATGTGTAAGCTTTTGTCTTACACATATTGTGTTTGGAAAGGAAAATGATGAAAGATTTTATAAATGTAATAGGTGGAGGATTAGCAGGAACAGAAGCTGCATATCAAATTGCTAAAAGAGGAATTAAAGTTAAGTTATATGAAATGAAGCCAAATAAATATTCACCAGCACATGCAAACCAAAATTTAGCAGAAATTGTGTGCAGTAATTCTTTTAAATCAAATCTACATACAAATGCTTGTGGATTGCTAAAAGAAGAATTAAGGGCTATGGATTCATTGCTTATAAGAATAGCAGATAACACCGCTGTTCCAGCAGGTCAGGCATTAGCGGTTGATAGGGAAATATTTGCCAAGAAAGTTACAGAAGCTATTAAAAGCAATCCAAATATAGAAGTAATAAATGAGGAAATAGTAGATTTAGAAAAATTAATGGAAGATGCAATTACGATTGTTGCGACAGGGCCATTAACAGCTGATGAATTAGCTAATAATATTTCTAAGATAACTGCACAAGATAAATTATACTTTTATGATGCTGCAGCTCCAATTGTTACAAAAGATAGTATTAATTTTGATATTGCTTTTTGGGGAGACAGATATGAGCAGGAAAGAGAAAAAGACGAAGAAATAGAAGCATGGAAAGAAAGACTAAAAAATACAAAAGAAAAGCAAAATTATATAAATCTACCTATGAATAAAGAAGAATATGAGAACTTTTATAAGAATTTAATAGATGCAGAAGTAGTAGAACTTCATCATTTTGAAAAAAGAGAGATATTTGAAGGATGTATGCCAATAGAAATTATGGCAAAAAGAGGAGAAGATACATTAAGATTTGGCCCATTAAAGCCAGTTGGTTTTACTGATCCAAGAACAGGAAAAAGACCATATGCGTTGGTTCAATTAAGGCAAGATGATACAGAAGGAAATATATTTAACTTAGTTGGATTTCAAACCAATTTAAAATATGGGGAACAAAAACGAGTATTTTCTATGATACCTGGATTGGAAAATGCTGAGTTTGTAAAATATGGTGTAATGCACAGAAATACTTTTATAGATTCAAGTCACTTATTAACTAATACATATAAAATGAAGAATATAAAAAATTTATATTTTGCTGGTCAAATTACAGGTGTTGAGGGATATGTAGAATCAATTTCTTCTGGTCTTATGGCAGGTATAAATGCTGCAAATGAATTTAACGGAAAAAAAGAATTTATTTTACCTATCGAAACTATGACCGGAGCTTTAGCAAATTATATTTCTACTCCAAATGAAAAATTTCAACCAATGAATGCTAATTTTGGAATAGTTCCAGGCTTAGAAAAAAGAATAAAAGATAAAAAGGAAAAATATACGATATTAGCTGACAGAGGGCTTAATAAATTAAAAGAGCAAATACAAAAAGAAGTAGGTTAACCTACTTCTTTTTGTATTTACTTGTAATATTATAATGTTCGCCCGTCTTGCGAATTATTTTGTCTTGAACCAGATTGTCTTTGTTCTTCAACTTGCTTTTTATGGTTTTGTAGTATTTGCTCGATTACATCTTGTCCAATTTCAGTTTTATATGCATCTAAGAAATTATTATTTGTATCGACTACAGATGATCTTGATGGAGCTTTAGGCATAGGGGGCTTTTTATATACTCCCTTAAAAGGATGCTTGTTTCCATAAAAGAAATTTTTAATTCCTGTAATTGTACCTTTTGCTATTCTTCCTAAAGTAGACAATATACCTTTTTTTGGATAAAGAGATAAGTCTTGAAGTTCTTCTTCTCTTTTGTTTTTAAGCTCCAAAATTTCTTTATTTGCAATAGTTAAACATTGTTTCGTAGATTCGATACTCTTTTCAGTTCTGTTTATAGCATCTGTAAATAATTCTTTTGTAGCACTTAAAGTTAATGGAGAGTCTGCCCATGTAACTTCTGAAATAAAGTACAAAGGTGAAGTACTATCATTAAAATCAATTTTCTCGTGGCTAGGAATTCCAAGTTCTTTTCTGTGTTCATCTATATATTTACATAATTTAAAACCTTTATTTTTTATGCCCTTTCTATAATCCGCTTTTTGACGCTCTAAAAATTTTATTCCTGCATCTCTTTCTGCTTGCTCTTTTGGATCTTTAGATTTTATACTTTTCTGTTGAGCGATGACATTTTCATAAAAACTAAGTTCTTGTTTATCTTTGTCTATATTTAAAATAACTTGTAATTCTGGATCATTTTTGGCTAAATTTTCTAATCTAGAGATAATTGCAAGAGTTTTCTTTGGAACTACCATGCTTTTTTCTTGAGAATCTATATGAGATTCATAACGCTCAACTAAAGCTTCTCTTAAAGCTCTTTGAAAATCTAAATTAGTATTAACTTCTTTTAGATATGAATCTAATTCGTTAGAAGCAGTTTCTAGTTCATTTTTCCTCTGGAATAAAGTACTTCCTTGTAATACTGATATTTCATCTCTTAATTTTTTTATTTTATCATCAATAACAGTTTTATTTTGATTTGATACACCAGAATTTAATAAAGAATTAAAATTTGTATCTAATTTTTGTGCTTCTAAATCTTGTATTTGCACACTATATTCATATATTTTTTGTTCAGTTTCATGTAGTTGCTCAATATCATAAGCTAAGTAAGGGTACTTTAATTTAGCTTCAGAATATAGTTTGCTTAATTGTGAAAATTCAACTTTAGTATCTGCCATAAATATCGCCTCTATGTGAGGCTTCACCATCCTCTCTTAATTTTTTTATTTTGACAATAGTTCATCACATTTTTTTATTAATTCGTCTATGTCATAAGAAAGTTGTTCTAATGTAATTTTGTAAGTAGCTATATCTTCTATAGACATATTCTTTAGCTCTTCTTTGGTTAAAAATTTTTTTTCTTTCATTTCCATAATTATGTTTATCTTAGTTTGTTACTAAGATATCCTCCTCTCTTGTGTGCTTACACGCTAAATTAATTATACTAAAAAAGGGAAATAATGTCAACAACTTTTTATGTAAATCTGGTAAAGCGTTGAAAATATCAAGAAAATTAAATTTGACTTGTTTTACATAACGTGGTATAATGATAAGTACATTAATATAAATAACAGGAGGATTACACTTATGAAACTAAAACTTGGACGGGTTGTTGTAACGATCCTAATTATCGTGTTAGTTCTTATCCTAATTGTATCTGGTGCTATCGAAATCAACCTTCTCAAAGCATGGGAATGGATTGCTGCCGGTGCGCAGGTGCTCTTCGGGAAGATTGCTGATTTTGTTCAACTTCAGCCAAAGGACTTTTTTGTTCTTGTAATTGGCATTGTGGTTGGCTACTTCATTAGAGGTGCTGTCAGCAAATGGAACAAGAATTCATAAGGAGGTGTAACCGAAGAAGCGATGCAGCCTGCATCGCTTTTTCCATGTGCAAATGCTTTTAAATAAGAAAAATAGTAGAATACCTTCTAGTAAACATAAATATTTACAAATTCTAGAAAATATGTTATAATAAAATAGTCTTTAAGACGTATAAATAATTAAAAGGAGGTTTGTTTTTATGAACAACAGATCTACAACAGTGCCTGAAAAGGCCAGTCAATCCGCGGTAACTCCTAATGCACACAAAAGAAAGCGCAAGTGCGCAGGTGTGTATCTTATCCGAATGGCCTTAGGAATTGTGGCAATTATCTTGGTGATAGTTGTTACAGGGGTGCAAGCAGAAGGATGGGAAGCCATCGCTGATGTCTTGTTCGGAGGAATCACCTTGCTTGAGGTGATTAGATACGCTGTTATAGTTCTCTTGAGTATGGCAGTAGGCTACTGGATGAAGAAGCCTAGAAGGGTATACTTTAAAGGAGAGAAACAGCAAATAATAAAATCCGAAGCTAACGAAAAGAAAGCTGAGGAATAACGAGGGGGGAGTGTACAAAGGGCAACCTTATACACTCTCTTATTCGTTGTATAAATTGTTCCGAAAATTTATTTAGGAATATTAAAATAAAAATACTGTCAATATTTTGGAAAAAAATACATACAAATACTGTCTGAAATATTGACAGTATTGGTTTTTGATGATAAAATAATTCACGCTAGTGTATTATGCACGAATAGGCATAAATAATATATAGGAGGTGAAATTTAAGTGCCAACAATTAATCAATTAGTAAGAAAAGGAAGAAAAACATCAGTAACAAAGTCAACAGCTCCAGCATTGCAACATGGTTACAATTCTAAAAAGAATAGACAAACTAACCATAGAGCACCACAAAAAAGAGGAGTTTGTACAGTAGTTAAAACTGTAACACCAAAGAAACCTAATTCAGCATTAAGAAAAGTTGCCAGAGTTAGACTTTCTAATGGTTATGAAGTAACATCTTATATCCCAGGAATAGGACATAACTTACAAGAACACAGTGTTGTTCTAATAAGAGGAGGAAGAGTTAAAGACCTTCCAGGTGTTAGATATCATATTATTAGAGGAACATTAGATACAGCAGGTGTTAAAGACAGAATGCAAGGTAGATCAAAATACGGAGCAAAAAAACCTAAAAAATAAAATTTAGGAAAATTTAAAAACTAGTGCTAATAATTACTAATTTAAGGTACTTAAATTTAGAATATATAGCACTATGCGGAAAAGATAAACTTTTCAGAGTACCTAGATACTAAATTAGTATCAAAATAAAATTAAGGAGGGAAGAATAGTGCCAAGAAAAGGATATATAGCAAAAAGAGAAGTTTTACCAGATCCAGTATATAATAGTAAAGTTGTAACAAAACTAGTAAACAATATTATGCTAAATGGTAAAAAATCAGTTGCTCAAAAAATAGTTTACGGTGCATTTGACATCGTAAAAGAAAAAGAGCAAAGAGATCCACTAGAAGTTTTTGAAGAAGCACTAAATAACATTATGCCAGTTCTTGAAGTTAAAGCTAGAAGAGTTGGTGGAGCTACATACCAAGTTCCATTAGAAATTAGACCAGAAAGAAGACAAACTTTAGGTTTAAGATGGTTAGTTAGATATGCAAGAACAAGACATGAAAAAACAATGGCAGAAAAATTAGCCGGAGAAATTATAGATGCTATAAACGGAAACGGTGGAGCATTCAAGAAGAAAGAAGATACACATAGAATGGCAGAAGCAAACAAAGCATTTGCACATTATAAATGGTAATAATAATGCTAAAAAAGAGCATATTAAGAGATATAAAACTTTATAGTAACAATGAGGGGAGGAAATAAAGTTGGCAGGAAGAGCATATCCATTAGAGAGAACAAGAAATATAGGAATTATGGCTCACATTGATGCTGGTAAAACAACAACAACAGAGAGAATACTTTTCTATACAGGAAAAACTCATAAAATAGGAGAAGTTCACGAAGGTGCAGCTACAATGGACTGGATGGAACAAGAACAAGAAAGAGGTATAACAATCACATCTGCTGCTACAACTTGTTTCTGGAACAATAACAGAATAAATATTATTGATACACCAGGACACGTTGACTTTACAGTAGAAGTTCAAAGATCTTTAAGAGTTCTTGACGGTGCAGTTACAGTACTTGCTGCAAAAGGTGGAGTTCAACCACAAACAGAAACAGTTTGGAGACAAGCTGATAAATACCAAGTACCAAGAATGGTATATGTAAATAAAATGGACATCACAGGAGCAAACTTTATGCTATGTGTTGACCAATTAAAAAATAGATTAAAAGCTAATGCTGTACCAATCCAATTACCAATTGGAGCAGAAGATGGGTTTAAAGGTATAGTAGACTTAATCAAGATGAGAGCATTCATTCATAAAGATGATTTAGGAAAAGAAATAGAAGAAACAGATATTCCTGAAGATATGAAAGACTTAGCTCAAGAATATCATGATAAAATGATAGAAGCAGTTGCTGAACAAGATGAAGAATTAATGATGAAATACCTAGAAGGTGAAACATTAACAGATGAAGAAATTAAAAAAGGTTTACGTGCAGGAACAATTGCAAACACAATAGTTCCAGTAACTTGTGGTTCTTCATATAAAAACAAAGGTGTTCAAGAATTATTAAATGCAATAGTTGATTATATGCCATCACCATTAGATATACCACATATCAAAGGTGTTGACGAAGATGGAAACGAAGTAGAAAGAAAAACATCTGATTCAGAACCATTTGCAGCTTTAGCATTTAAAATTGCTACAGACCCATTTGTTGGAAAATTATGTTTCTTTAGAGTATATTCAGGAACATTAGAATCTGGTTCAACAGTATTAAACTCAAATAAAGATAAGAAAGAAAGAATCGGAAGAATACTACAAATGCATTCTAATCACAGAGAAGATATAGATAAAGTATATGCAGGAGATATTGCTGCAGCAGTTGGACTAAAAGAGGTTACAACTGGAGATACTTTATGTGATATAGATCACCCTGTTATATTAGAATCAATGGAATTCCCAGAGCCAGTTATTGATATTGCTATCGAACCAAAAGACAAAGTAGCACAAGAAAAAATGGGTATAGCATTAGCAAAACTAGCAGAAGAAGATCCAACATTTAAAACATATACAAACCAAGAAACAGGACAAACAATCATCGCTGGTATGGGTGAGTTACACCTAGACATTATCGTAGACAGATTAAAGAGAGAATTTAAAGTTGAATGTAATGTAGGTAAACCACAAGTTGCTTACAAAGAAACAATTAGAAAGAGTGTAAGAGTTCAAGGTAAATTTATTCGTCAATCTGGTGGTAAAGGACAATATGGTGATGTTTGGTTTGAAATGGAACCATTAGAACCAGGAAAAGGAATAGAATTTGAAAGCAAAATCGTTGGTGGAGCTGTTCCAAAGGAATATATTAAACCAATCGAACAAGGTTTAAGAGAAGCAGCTGAAGGTGGATATTTAGCTGGTTACCCAGTTATAGATTTCAAAGCTACATTAGTAGATGGATCTTACCACGAAGTTGACTCTTCAGAAATGGCTTTCAAAATTGCAGCATCTATGGCATTCAAAGAAGGATGTAAACAAGCAGGTGTTGTTATCCTAGAACCTATTATGAAAGTAGAAATAACAGTTCCAGAAGAATATATGGGAGATGTTATTGGAGACGTAAACTCTAGACGTGGAAGAATGGAAGGTATGGAGGGAAATGACGGAATGCAAGAAATTCACTCATTTATTCCATTATCAGAAATGTTTGGTTATGCTACAGACTTACGTTCAAAAACACAAGGTAGAGGAACATACTCTATGGAACCATCACACTATGAAGAAGTTCCAAAATCTGTATTAGAACAAATTGTAGCTTCAAGAGGAAAGAAAAGCGAATAATATTTAGTAATATACTTGATTTTTTAAAGATTATAGTATAAAATGATGTTCGAAAAATAAATGCGTCAAAAAGAAAAATAAAATATAGAGATGTAAAATCTCAAAAAATTAAAGGAGGAATAAAAATGGCTAAAGAAAAATTTGTTAGATCAAAGCCACACGTTAACATTGGTACAATCGGACACGTTGACCATGGTAAAACAACAACAACAGCAGCTATTACAAAATACTTATCATTATTAGGAAGAGCTAACTTCGAAGCATATGATGCAATCGATAGTGCTCCAGAAGAAAAAGCAAGAGGAATCACAATTAACACAGCACACGTTGAATATGAAACAGAAAACAGACACTATGCACACGTTGACTGCCCAGGACACGCAGACTACGTAAAGAACATGATTACAGGTGCTGCTCAAATGGATGGTGCTATCTTAGTTGTTTCTGCAGCTGATGGACCAATGCCACAAACAAGAGAACACATCTTACTTGCAAGACAAGTTGGTGTTAAATATATCGTTGTTTACTTAAATAAATGTGATATGGTAGACGACCCAGAATTATTAGACTTAGTTGAAATGGAAGTTAGAGACTTATTAACAGAATATGGTTTCCCAGGAGACGATATCCCAGTTATAAAAGGATCATCTTTAAAAGTACTAGAAAGTACATCTAAAGATCCTAATGACGAAGTTTATAAACCAATAAAAGAATTAATGGATGCAGTTGATAGCTATATCCCAACACCAGAAAGACCAGTAGATCAACCATTCTTAATGCCAATAGAAGATATATTCTCTATTACTGGTAGAGGAACAGTTGCTACAGGTAGAGTAGAAAGAGGAGAAGTTAAAGTTTCTGACGAAGTTGAAATCGTTGGATTATCAACAGAAAAGAAAAAATCAGTTGTTACTGGTGTAGAAATGTTCAGAAAATTATTAGACCAAGCAGAAGCTGGAGACAACATTGGTGTTCTTTTAAGAGGTATCCAAAGAACAGATATCGAAAGAGGACAAGTATTATCTAAACCAGGATCAATACATCCACATACAAAATTCTCAGCACAAGTTTACGTATTAACAAAAGAAGAAGGTGGAAGACATACACCATTCTTCAATGGATATAGACCTCAATTCTATTTCAGAACAACAGACGTTACAGGTGTTATCGAATTACCTGCTGGAACAGAAATGGTTATGCCAGGAGATAACGTAGACATGACAATCGAACTAATCACACCTATCGCTATGGAAGAAGGATTAAGATTCGCTATCCGTGAAGGTGGTAGAACAGTAGGTTCAGGTGTTGTTTCTAAAATATTTGAATAATATTATAAAAGATAGGGGTGCATCTTTATGATGTACCTCTTTTTTTGTAAAATTGGATATATAAAACTAAACTATTTGGTCAGAAACTATTGCTTTTTTATTAAAGAAATAATAAAATAAATAAGTCAAAATTTACTAATTGGAGGAAACAAATATGATTATACTGCTAGATGCAATGGGCGGGGATAATGCCCCAGATGCCAATATAAAAGGAGCTGTAAAAGCAGTTAATGAAGTAAGTCAGTCAACAGAAATATTATTAATTGGAAAAGAGGATGTAATTAATAATAGAGTTAAAGAATTATATAACAAAGAGAAACTATCAGATATTTCTCCAAGATTAAAGATATATAATGCAACAGAAACGATAGAAATGGAAGATACACCAACAGTAGCAATAAAGCATAAGAAGGATTCATCTATGGTTGTTGGATTTAATTTGCTAAAGGAAGGTAAAGGAGATGTATTTATTTCTGCAGGTAATTCGGGTGCATTACTAACAGGTGCAACTTTACTGGTAGGAAGAATAAAAGGAATAGATAGACCAGCATTAGCAGGAATTCTTCCTGCATATAAAAGTCAATTATTATTAATGGACTGCGGATCTAATACGAATTGCAAACCAATAAATTTATTACAATTTGCTCAAATGGCTTCTATATATTTAAGAAATACTTTCGGAATCGAAAAACCTGCCATAGGGTTATTAAATATAGGAACGGAAGAAACAAAAGGAAATGAGCTAACTAGGTTATCATATGAACTATTAAAAGAAAAATCAGAAGAATTAGGAATAAACTTTATTGGCAATATAGAAGGAAGAGATGCTTTTTCTGGTAAAGTGGATGCAGTTGTAACTGATGGGTTTACAGGTAATATATTTTTAAAGACAACAGAAGGATTAGGAAAATTTGTAAAAGTATCATTAACAGATAGTTTAAAGCGTAACTTTTTATCTATATTAGGAAGTATTCCATGTTTGCCAGCGATAAATAGATTTGCTAAAACAATGGATTACAAAATATATGGTGGGGCTTTATTCTTAGGTGTTAAAAAACCAGTTGTTAAAGCACATGGAAGTAGTGATGACAGATTATTTGAATACACAATAATTCAAGCTGAAAAGTTTGTTGAAAATAAAGCAGTAGAAAAAATGACAGAAGAATTTTTAAAACAAAAGGAAAATAATGCTTGACTTTTTGAAGACAATATATTATTGTTTAGTCAGTAGAAAAAAACATGCGAGAGGAGGTGTACATAGTTAAATGAACCAAGAAGAAATATTTGAAAAAGTAAAGAAAATAATAGTTGAACAATTAGGTGTTGCAGAAACATCTGTAACAATGGAAGCATCTTTTATAGATGATTTAGGAGCAGATTCTTTAGATATAGTAGAATTAATTATGGCATTGGAGGAAGAATTCGATATGGAGATTCCTGACGAAGATGCAGAAAAGATCGTTTCAGTAAGCGATGTTGTAGACTATATTAAAGATAATGCTTAATTAGTATAATAGCAATAACAATGAAAGGTATCATATGAGATTATGGTATCTTTTTTTTGTAATAAAAAATAAATATAAATGTAACATTAATGTTATTTACTATATGTAATAAAAACTATATAATTTATATAAAATATTGTGTCAAAAGGGTGATTATATGGAAGAAAAATTAGGAAAAATTGTAGATGATGGAAGAATATATGATTTAGATGATATTGACAATATAGATAAATTAGAAGCATTACTAAAAGGTTTAGAGCAAAAAGAAAAGGATATTAAAAGTCAAATAGATGCAAGTATAGCAGAAGATTTACAAGAGAGAGAATAGGGGGGACTAAGATGGACGAAAGACAAGACATAGAGCCAAAGGATAAAAATATAGCACAATTAATGGTAAAATTAACAACAGTGCAAGCGCAAATAAAATTAGTAAAAGCAGCAATATTCATGAATAAGCAAAGGGCAGCAATAGCAAATAAAATGAAAAATGTAAAAGAATATGCAGAAAGTCAAGCTGAAAAATATGATCAAAATAAAGAAGCTGCTCAAAAAGCTATTGATACATATAAAAAATCTGTAGAAGAAGCAATGGGAAAATATGAAAATGATTATCTTCAAGTTATGGCCAACCAGGATAAATGGCAAGCTTACGAACTAGAGGATATTAGTGAACAAAAGAAATTAGCTACAGAAATAAAAGAAACAAGAAAAACACAAGAATATAAAGACTGGAAACAAGAAGTTAAAAGTCTTAATAGAGAAATTAAAGCTAATGCAAATAATCCAGAGAAATTAGCTGTTTTAGCGGAACAATTAAAATCATTACAAGCTAAAGATCCAACATTAGAAAAACAACAGCAAATAGAACTTATACAAAGAAATAGAGCTACAACAAAGGAAATGCTTGATTTTTATGATACAGAACTAAAGATAATACAAGATGATAGGGATAAAAAATTAGATGAATTATTAGAGAATAAAGAGACTTCTTTAGCTAAAATTCAGAAACAAAATGTTTGGCAAAAATTTCTTGCAAGATTTACATCTAAATCAAAATCTTTTAACAATAATGTAATAACACCAATTATGGATAAAGCTTCTAAAATAAAAAATGAGAAAATACCACAAATTTTAGCTGATAGAAAAGAAAAGCAAGATGCAAGAAAAGAAAAAAGAGAAGAAACAATGAAAAAAATTAAAAGAACAAAAGATAATGTCGTAGATAAAATTATGGATACTAAAGATTCTACAGTTGGATTAGCTAAAAAAGGAATAAGAGCAGTTGTAGACTTTGGAAGAGAAGCTAAAAAAGCTACTATAAGAACTATTGAAAGAGCAGGAGAGGTAAAAGATAATATAAAAGAAGGATTAAGAACTGCAGTGGAAAATAGTACTCAAACTTTAGAAGATTTAAATGGTGAAAGATAAAAGAAATTCAATTTTGAATTTCTTTTTTCTTTACTTGCAAAAACAAAAAAATGTTATATAATAATAACATCTAGGAGGGAAATATGTTAGAAAATTTTGAAAAAAATATAGGATATATATTTAAAGATAAAAATTTATTAAAAACAGCATTAACACATACATCATATGCATATGAAAAAAGAGTTCAAAGCAATGAGAAATTAGAATTTTTGGGAGATAGTATTTTAGAATTTATATCTAGTAATTATTTATATAAAAATTATATAAATCTAAATGAAGGAGAAATGACTAAAGTTAGAGCAAGTGTTGTTTGCGAGAAGAGTTTATACAAAATTGCAATAAAGCATAATTTTGGTGATTTCTTATATTTAGGTAAAAGTGAATTATCAAATAACGGAAATAAAAATGAAGCAATATTGGCAGATAGTGTAGAGGCTGTTATTGCAGCTATTTTTTTAGATGGAGGATTAGAACCAGTACAAAAATTTATAATAGAAAATCTAGCAGAGGAAATAAAGATAGCTAGTCAAAATGTAGGGCTAAAAGATTATAAGACTGTATTACAAGAAAAATTACAACATAAAGGAACTGTTAATATAGAATATAATATTTTGAACGAGAGTGGTCCTGATCATAGTAAAGTATTTGAAGCAGAAGTAAAATGTAATGGGAAACAATTAGCAACAGGTAAAGGAACATCAAAAAAAGCAGCAGAAATGGAAGCTGCGAAAAAAGCAATAGAACAGCTATAATGCAGGAGGAAGAGATATGAAAGAAAAAATATATATTCCTATAAGAATAAGTGAAGAAATCTTAACTGATGAAATTGCAAAAAAACTAGCGGAAAACAAAGATAAAAAAATTTTACTAGAAATATTAGATGAAGATTTTACAAGTATAAATATAAAAAAACAAGAAGAAATTCTTATTCAAATTAATAAAGTTTTAAAAGAATATAAAGGCTTTGGAATAAAAATAATGTCTACTCCAGATAGTATAGACAAAAATAATTTAAAATTATTAAAAAAGTATAAGGTAAAAGAGATAGAATTAACAATAGAATCATCAAATGATTATATATTAAAAAATATTGGCATAGCTTATAAATATGATGATGCAAAAAAAATTGCCAAAAAAATAAAGTCATATAGATTTTTATTAAGTGTAAAAACGATATTAGGACTTCCAGAAAGTACAGTAGCGGATGATTTAAATACTATAAGACAAGTTATAAAATTTAAACCAGAACAAATGACTTTGATTCCATGTAATGCTGATTATAATAAAAATGTAGAAAGATTAGCTGAACAAAACGAATTTACTCCATTAGCAAAAATTCAGATAGTAGAAAGATTAAAAGAAAGTATAAAATTAATAGCACATACTAAAATAAAAAATATTAAAATAGGAGAAGATAGTCAGTACATAGAAGAAATGCCAATAGTACAATTTAGAAATTTAGTGGCTAGTGAAATTTGGTACGAAAGAATAATAGAACTGATAAAATCATATAATGTGAAAGTAAAAGAAGTTGAAATAGAAGTAAATAACTTAGATGTAGACAATGTTAAAGGAGCAGAGAATAAGAACCTAGAACAATTAAAAGATGTATATGATGTAGAGTTACATGTTTCGGAAAATAATAAATTAGCAAAAGGAAATTATAAGATGAAAATATTAAAGACATACACAGATTTTTTGGAAGATAATGAGAACTAGCATAAAAAAGCCTATACTACAAATAATTGTAATATAGGTGATTTTTATGGTAAAAAACTATTTAAAAAATTTAAGTTTTATAATATTAGGTTGCATAATTATGGCAATTGGGACATCAATGTTTTTATTACCTAATAAGTTCTCGACAGGAGGAGTAACGGGAATTGCAACAATAGTATATTATTTATTTAAGATTCCATTAGGAACGGTTAATATTTTAATTAATATTCCAATTCTAATTTTTACATTTTATAGATTAGGAAAGACAGTAGTTATAAATTCAATTATAGGCTCGTTAGTATATTCATTAGCTATAGATCTCCTAGATAAATTTCCAGCTTTTACAAACGATGTTTTTTTAGCGAGTATATATGGAGGCGTTTTCTTAGGTATAGGTACAGGTATTGTACTAAATGCAAATGCTACAACTGGAGGAACAGAACTAGTTAGTAATTTAATTAAAACATATAATTTTAACATAAAAACAAGTAGTCTTATAATGCTTATAGATTCTTCGATTGTATTGTTAAATGTGCTTGTTTTTAAAGAAATAGAAATTGGCTTATATTCAGCAATAGCTATTATTTTAATGGGAAAGGTTATAGATATAATTGTAGAAGGTACAGATTTTTCAAAACTAATATTTATTATATCAGAAAAAAATGATAAAATATCTAAAGAGATAGGTGAATATATAAAACGAGGAACAACTGGAATATATGGTAAAGGAATGTTTGAAGATAAAGATAGATTAGTATTAATGTGTGCGGCCGGAAGAGGAGATGTACTAAAAATAAAACAAATTGTTCAAGCAAATGATAAGGAAGCTTTTATAATTATTACAAATGCCAGAGAAGTTTTAGGAAAAGGATTTAAGTAGGAGGAATACATGAAGCAACAAGAATTTTTATTAGAAAATTATAGTTCATTTAATTTAAGAGATATATTTGAATGTGGACAATGCTTTAGATGGAATAAGGAAGAAGATGGTAGCTATACGGGAGTTTTTGCTAATAATGTAATAAATGTTAGTAAAACAACTAAAGGAATATATTTTAAAGGTGTTTGCGAAAAAGATATTGTTAATACTGTAATAGATTATTTTGACTTAGATAGAGATTATAATGAAATAAAACGAACATTAGCCAAAGTAGATAACAACATGAAAGAGAGTATAAGGTATGGGGAAGGCATTAGGATTTTAAACCAAGATTTATGGGAAACCATAATTTCATTTATAATATCAGCTAATAACAATATTCCAAGAATTAAAGGGATTATAGAACGTTTATCAAAAAAATATGGAAAAAAAATAGAATTTAATAATAAAAAATATTATACTTTTCCAACAGTAGAAGAATTAAAAGATGTTTCTGTAGAAGAATATAGGGAGTTAGGATTAGGCTTTAGAGATATAAGATTATATGAGACTACTAAAATGATTTTAAATAAGGACGTAGATATTTCAAAATTAAATGAAATAAAAGATACAAATCAAGTAAGAGATGAACTTTTAAAACTTTCTGGAGTAGGTCCAAAAGTTGCAGATTGTATTTTGCTATTTTCTACATTAAAAAGATTTGATGTATTTCCCATAGATGTATGGGTAAGAAGAGTTATGAATGATTTATATATTCATAAAGAAGATGAGAAAAATGTAAGCAAAAAAGAGATATTAAAGTTAGCAAATGATAAATTCGGGAACTTAGAAGGAATAGCTCAGCAATATTTATTTTATTGGAGAAGAGAACTAGGATAAGTTCTCTTCTCGATTAGTTTTATATAGAAATTATTAAAACCACAGAGAGACTTAATATTTAAAAACAAGAAAAATGTCGAAAAATGAAGAAAAAACGAGATAATCAAAAATAATAAAGAAAAATAACAAATAACTATTTACAAACGCGAAATAATGTGATATATAAAAAGCAGATTTATTCTAAATCGTTTTTTATATCAAAACTCATTTCAAATAATTTATAATCTAAATAAAACCCTTAATAAAAAAGTTAATAATAGTAGGAGGTGGTGCTTTTCCTATAATTAAATAAACTCCAATTTATTATACATGTCTATTTACGGTTTAGAATAAATCTATAATTATATTTAGGAGAATAAATTTGTTATCAATAGTAAATACAATTGCATTAAATGGTACAGAAGGTACTGTAGTAGAAGCACAGGTAGATTTATCAGCAGGAATACCACATTGGGATATGGTAGGTATGCTAGGAACAAGCATAAAAGAATCAAAAGAGAGAATAACTGTTGCTATAAAAAATACTGGAATAAAACTAGTAGGAAAAAAGATAAGCGTAAATTTAGCACCAGCAGAGATAAGAAAAGAAGGATCCTCTTTTGATTTAGCAATAGCAGTAGGAATTTTAATTAATTTAGGAATAATAAAAAAGGAATGTATCAATTCAGCCGTTTTTATAGGCGAAATATCTTATAATGGAAATGTTAATTCTGTAAAAGGTGTATTACCCATGTGTTTATCAGCACAAAAAAATGGTTTTAAAAGGGTATATATACCAAATTCTAATATTAATGAGGCTAAGTTAGTAAATAATTTAGAAATCGTAAGTGTTAATTCTTTAAAAGATTTAATTCAAAAAATTAATTCGAAAATAATCATAGAAAAAAATATAAGTCAAATAGAACGTTATGCTAAAGTAGAGTATGATATGGATTTTTCAGAGATTTATGGTCAAGAAAAGGCTAAAAGAGCACTCGAGATTGTGGCGGCAGGAAATCATAACTGTCTATTAATTGGTCCGCCAGGTGTTGGAAAAACAATGCTTGCCAAGAGATTAATAACGATATTTCCTAAGCTTACTTATGATGAAATTATAGAAATAACGAAAACTAATAGTATACTTGGCCTAATCAAAGAAAATGAAATTATAAATAGAAGACCTTTTATAGAGGTAAATCCCAATATAACTTTAGCATCATTTGTTGGTGGTGGGAGAAATCCAATGCCAGGTGCAATTACATTAGCTAATTTAGGAATATTATTTATGGATGAATTTGCAGAATTTGATAGTAAAAAATTAGAGATGTTAAGAACTATATTAGATTTGCAAGCTATAAAATTAGATAGAGTACATGCATCTGTACAATATCCGTGTAAGTTTGTTTTGATGGCTGCTATGAATCCTTGTCCATGTGGTTTTCTTGGAAGTAAAGAAAAAAATTGTACTTGTTCGGAAACTAAAATAAAAAGGTATTTATCAAAGCTAAGTGGGCCAATAGTAGATAGGATTGATATACAATTAAATATATCAAATGTTGAATATTCAGAGATATATACTAATAAAAAAATAGAGAAAAGTGAAGTGATTAGAAAAAGAGTTGAAGAAGCAAGGAAGATTCAGCTATTAAGATTTGAAAAAGAAAAGATAAGCACGAATTCCGAAATGAACACTTCTCAAATAAAAAAGTATTGTATATTAGATAAAGAAAGCAAAAGCTTTTTAGAAATGGTATATGCAAAATATAAACTTAATATAAGAACATATAATAATATTTTAAAAATATCACGAACTATTGCAGATTTAAGTAATAAAGAGAGGATAGACGTATCTTGTATAGCAGAGGCAATTCAATATAAGGTTGATAATAAATTTTATAAAAAGGAAGTGTAAAGAAATAATAACTATAAACTATAAAGAGAGTACATATCCAAGAAAATTATTAAAATTGAAATCACCACCATTAAACTTATATGTGGAAGGAAATTTCGAGTTGCTAAATAAAGAGATTATTGCAATTGTCGGATCAAGAAATTGTAGTGAATATGGTTGGAAACAAGCAAAAAAATTTTCAACAGCGTTATCTCAAAATGGAATATGTATTATAAGTGGATTAGCAATAGGAATTGATTCAATTTCACACATATCTGCTATGAATAATGCTGGAAAAACTATAGCTGTTTTAGGTGCTGGATTTAATAATATATATCCAAAGGAAAATAAGGAATTATTTAATAAAATATTAGAAAATAACGGGTGTGTTATATCAGAGTATCCACCAGAAGAAAAGGTTAATACCAAAAATTTCCCAAGGAGAAACGAAATAATTAGTGCACTAGCTTTTGGTGTATTAGTTATAGAAGCAGGATACAGAAGTGGAAGTACAATTACTGCTAATTTTGCTTTTAAGCAAGGGAAAAAGGTATTTGCTATTCCAAGTAATATAGATAGTAAATTAGGAATAGGAACTAATTCATTAATACAGAAAGGAGCAAAACTGGTAACTAATGTAAAAGACATATTAAGAGAAATAAATGTGAATAAATGTAAAGATATTGAACAGGAATGGAAATATGAAAGTAAGGATGTTCCTCTTAAATATAAAAACGTTTATAAAATTATTGGTAATATGCCAATGGATATTAATACTATATGTAGAAGAGCAGAACTACCAATACAAGATGTTAGTGAACAATTAACTATGTTAGAGTTAAATGAATATATTAGAGCATTACCAGGAGATATGTTTGTAAAGGTATGAATAAATTAGGAAAGATAGGAGAAGATACAGCTACACGTTATTTAGAAAAAATGAAATATACGATTTTAAAAAGAAACTATAGAAACAGAAGAGGAGAGATAGATATAATCGCTTCATATAATAGAACTCTTGTTATAGTAGAAGTTAAAGCGAGAAGTAATAATAGATTTGGAAATCCAATAGATGCTATAGATGAAATTAAGATAAATAAGATAAAAGAATGTACGAAATACTACTTATATAAAGAAAAAAAACAATTTTCTGAAATTAGGTTTGATGTGATAGAGATTTATCAAATAAAAGAGCATTATGTAGTAAACCATATAAAAAACGCCTTTTAAGAAGTTTGACAAACTAAAAAAAAGATAATAAAGTTATAATTGGTGTAAAGGAGTTGATATAGATTTATTTCTTTGACTAAGAAAGGAGATGTTACTATGGAAGGATTTTACCATAGTGTACAACAGCGAGAGAGGAAGAAAGAAGGAGCAAAAGTTAAATTTAATGTACGGATTAGTATGCGTATATATGGCTGGCTCGATGAAGTAAAAGTACTAATTATTGGTAATACAGCACAGGAAGTACATTTGGAATATATGAAACAAGACGATGAATTTGCCTATTTTGAAAAGGAAATTTTTCTTAAGATCAGGGCGATTTATAGGTATAAGTTTTCATTTATGTCTGAATGGATAAAATGGTATGAGACCGAATTTTCTAAACTGTCTGTTAATTTTTATGTACCTGACTGGGCGAAAGGTGCAACAATGTATCATATAATGCCTGATAGGTTTTGTAGAGATTACAGTTTGCCAATTGAAGAGTTCGGAAAGCGAAAAATTCATAAAGTTTGGAATGAAGCACCACTAGTGGGACCAGATGAAAATGGAGAATGGGCAAGAGATTCATATGGTGGAAATTTTAGAGGAATAAAAAGTAAATTGGATTATCTTAAAAAATTAAAAATAGATATAGTGTATTTTAGTCCAATATTTACAGCTTCTTCTAACCACAAATATGATGCAGACGATTATGAAATGCTCGACCCATATTTTGGTGATGAAGCGGATTTTAAAAGTTTATTCGAAGCTATTCACCGTAGGCATATGAAAGGAATTGTGGATGTAGCGTTTAACCATGCTGGCAAGGACAGTAAATATTACAATAAGTCTGGAATGTACGAAGAACTAGGTGCATATCAAGGCTCGAATTCAAGATACTTTCCATTTTTCAAGACTAGGATTGAGAACGGTAAAATAATTTTTGATTATTGGTGGAATATACCAGACGAAGTAGTCTTTGATAAAGACTCTAAAGAATTCCAAGAATATATATGTGGAGTAGGAGGAATAATTGATTGGTTATTCTCACTTGGAATTGATGGAATTCGGATTGATGTAGCCGATGACTTGACTGATTATTTTATTAATCTCATGGCAGATGCTTGCAGAAGAAATAAACCAGACTTTCTTATGATAATCGAGGTCTGGAAAAATCCATTCAGAATGAATAGAAGCTATATTTCTGATGGAAAGAGTGCTCATTCAACTATGAATTACTATCTGATGGCTCCAGTAATGGATTATCTGAATTTGCAAGATGAAGTTTATCTGCAAGAAAAAATCAATGAGGAATTTGAGGAGTATCCAAATGATACAATTTTTACCGAAATGAACTTTACATCTACTCATGACATGAGTAGACAGGTAAATCTGTTTGCTAATGAAGGATATTTTAGAGAGCAAGGAGATGAGCAAAGAGAATGGCCTTGGAACCTTAAAGATGAATATGGTAGACAATGGCAATCCACATATATCTTACCAAAAGATGTATATAAAAAGGCTAAAGAAATGTTAAAATTACACGATTTTATTTTAACATTTTGGCCAGGAATATTTTCCATCTTTTATGGAGATGAAGTTGGTGTTCAAGGATATGGAAATCTTGACAACAGGAAATCTTTTCCGTGGAATAGAATCGACAAAGATATCCTGTCACATAAAAGGAAAATGCTGAAGATTCGTAGAGAATACAAATTTTTACGGACAGCAGCTACAAATGTCTTGGAACTAACCAAAGACAAGTTTGTGTTCGAGAGGATAAATGCTAATGAAAAAGATGACCAAGTAGATTACAAAAAAATTATTGTGGTAGTCAATAATGGTTATACAGAATTACCTTTAGAATACAAGAACAAAGAAGGCAGAATAATAGCCTCATATAATTATAATAGTACTCGAAATGTAATTTGCTCTAAAGGGGCAGTTGCAATTTTAATTTACTAATCTTCTTTCACCGCGAACAGTTGCAGAACCTGTAGGTTTTGCAACTGTTTTTTGCTTATCAAAAAAATTAATTGACAATAATATTTATTATCTATATAATCAATTTAATTTTATAATGGAAGGAGTAATTATTATGTATAGAATTAATAATTTACAAGATAATGATGATATTCGAGTAGCAGATGCAAAAGCTGGAATGAAGGTTATAGAATATATGAGTGATTTAAGTGTAATGCCATCAACTGCTATAACAGCTTATTATTGTTCAAGAATGAATGTAAGAAAAAGACAATTACTTATAAATTTAGAAGATAATGAATATACAATAAGCTCAGGTGCAATGCAATGGTCTGTTGGTAATGTTGAAGCTGTGGCAGATGTTAAAGGAGTCGGAGATTTTTTTGGCAAGGCAATAAAAGGTAGTGTTACTAAAGAAAGTGCTGTGAAGCCAAAATATAAAGGAACAGGAATGTTAGTTTTAGAACCTACATATAAACATATTTTACTAGAAGATTTATCAAGCTGGGATGGTGGAATTGTTTTAGATGATGGATTATTCTTAGCTTGTGAATCTAAGATTCAACAAAACGTTGTTATGCGTAGTAATTTATCTTCAGCAGTACTAGGAAATGAAGGATTATTTAATTTAAGTCTTTCAGGAAATGGATTTGTAGCATTAGAATCACCTGTACCAAGAGAAGAATTAGTAGAAGTAGAATTGCAAAATGATGTATTAAGAATAGATGGAAACTTTGCTGTTGCATGGTCTAAAGGACTTAACTTTACGGTAGAAAAATCTACAAAGAGTTTAATTGGTTCAGCTGTTTCAGGGGAAGGACTTGTAAATGTATATAGAGGTACAGGAAAAGTATTAATGGCACCAGTAAGAAATTTAACAACTGCATCAGCTACTTCTATCTCTAGATAATATAAAAATAAAACAACCTTTAATTTTATTATTAGAGGTTGTTTTTATTTTTGTAAAATAAAAAAACTTCGGAAGTATAAAACTTCCGAAGTATATATTTGATAAATATTATCTCTTTGAAAATTGTGGAGCTTTTCTAGCTTTTTTAAGACCATATTTCTTTCTTTCCTTCATACGAGGATCTCTTGTTAAGAAACCGTTTGATTTTAAAGCTGGTCTGTATTCTGAATTAGCTTCATTTAAAGCTCTAGCTATACCATGTCTTATAGCTCCTGCTTGACCTGTAAATCCTCCACCTTGAACTTTACAAATAACATCAAATTTATCTGCTGTATTTGTTACGTTTAAAGGTTGTTTTACAATATATTTTAATGTTTCTAAACCAAAATATTCATCTAAATTTTTTCCGTTTACTGTTATATTTCCTTTTCCTTCAACTAATCTAACTCTAGCTATTGCATTTTTTCTTCTACCTGTTCCATAGAACATTATTTTTTCTCCTGCCTTTGCCATTTAAAAATTCCTCCTTAATCTTTTAAGGGATATACCCTATAATTCTATATTAGAAATTCCATATTTCTGGTTTTTGAGCCATGTTTTCATGTTCGCTACCAGCATATACTCTTAATTTCTTTAACATTTTTCTTCCTAAAGAATTGTGTGGAAGCATTCCTTTAACTGCAATCATCATTGCTCTTTCTGGTTTTTCTGCCATCATAACTCTTGCAGAAGTTTCTTTTAATCCTCCTGGATATCCAGAATGACGTCTATAGAATTTTTGATCTAATTTTTTTCCTGTAAATGTTGCTTCTGAACAGTTTATTATAATTACGTGATCACCAACATCTAAGTTTGGTGTATAAGTTGGTTTGTGTTTTCCTCTTAATAATCTTGCAGCCTCTGTTGCAACTCTACCAACTGGTTTATTTGCTGCATCTAAAATATACCATTTACTTTCGATTTCATTTCCTTTTACACTATATGTAGTATTATTCATGGTAAAATTACCCTCCATTCAAATTTTTAATTTATATAATAAGCTTTAAATATATAAACTACCGGGGAGAGGCTTATATAATTATTACTTATTGACTATTTTAAGGCTAATTCATAAAATTAGCATAATAATTTTAATACAAGAACCCTAAAAAGTCAAGGTTTTTTGAAAGAAAATCAAAAAAATCCAATGATATAAGTAAATTAGAGTTGAATAAATTATGTAAAACTAGTATAATAATAGTTAGCTATCAAAAAAGTTGATAAGGGGAGGAAACAACACATGCGGGAAATCATTGTTAAAAATGGCAAAGTTTTTTTCAAAGATGAATTACAACAAGAGAAAGGAGAATTGAAAGGAGAATTTCCAAAACCCGAGATGTCTTTGCGGAATATCCAAGTAGATAAGCAAGGATTAAATGCTTACCTAGAGGAGATAAGCAACAGAGATATAAAATTAAAATTCATAAGTATGAGTGCCAAAATATTTGGTAAAGAAGGCACTTATGATATTTTGATTGAAGAAGCAATACCTTCAAAAGTCGGAGTAAACCTAGAAGGACTTAATGTATGGAAGAAACTTCGTGAGCCTGTTGGTATTAAAGCAGAACTTCATATAGAAGAAGGAGTATTTGTTGCGTTTACAGGTAAGAAAATGCAACCCGGAGATTTCTTCTTTGAGAAAGTTCTAGTAGACGGGCAAATCATAGAAATGCCAATAAACGTCGAAAGAGTCATTGACGGGGTGTATGGTCTATATCAGATCATATATGATGAAGATGGAAGCTGGGGGTATAATGTGTAAGCAAAGGGCGCTGATGTAAAGCGCCTTTTTGCTTTTATAGAGAACATTAATGGCGAAAAATACTGTATATATTAGATATGTTAGCTAACAAGGGTTGCCATAATTATGTAAATTATGTTAAAATAAAAATGTAGCAAAGAAGTTGAAGATTCATGAAAATAGAAAAAAGGAGGAGTATAATTATGAATCGGACATTAAATCAGGGGCGGCATGATGCCAATCCAAAGGTGGAAAAAAAGGAAAAAGAGCTCAATTTGATTTCAACAGAAAGAGTTTCATTTAGTCAGTGGGCCAGATTTATGGCATTTAAGAGCGAAAATATTAAGGTCGAAAACACTGATTTCCTAATCGTCACTAGTAGTTCATTTTTTGGCATAAAAAAGTTGTATAGAAAAATACCAATAATGGTATTTCAGAAGAAAAATGAAAAGAGATATGCTCTTTTACAGGGACAACCGAATATGGAATTTATGCGTACCGGTGATGATGCAGGATACGAGGGAACTTTTAACTATGTCGTAACCACAGAAGGTCATGTAGGATATCTCATACCCTATGATCCAGAGTGGGACGAAAGAAAAGGACCTGAAATTATCGGAAACAATCCGATGAAAGCATCCTGTGTAGATGAACTAAATCTTAACGACAGAGATTTCATTCTTCAAGCGGGACGCAGGTTACGAGCTGGAGACTATTGCTGCAGTAAAAATTCTGGACTCTTAGAGAAAGCACAGACACTTTTGGGAAAAGTTAAAGGCGGAAGAGAAGTAAATATTCCCGAAGCTCTGACTGCAAAAGCAGGTGAACTCTGTACTGAACCGGTATCATTTCAGGTGAAAAGTACAAGCCTCAAAAAAGGCGTACAGATTATTTCGACTACAGATGGTCGAACTGGTTTTAACATCATTCATAAGAATGATGTCGGATTCTTTTTCTAATTTCTAACCAGCTACAAACCCACTAATCAATAATCGAATTATTGACTAGTGGGTTTTCTTATTATAATAAAAACAGTGTTAATAAATCACATTTTAGACATTGTAATTTCTTACCAAATACTATATAATTAAACAGCAGTAAGGAGAGTACAATGGATAAAAATATACTAATAACAGAAAAGCCATCTGTAGCTATGCAAATGGCAAAAGCATTAAAAATAAATACTACAAGAAAAGACGGATACTTAGAAAGTAGTGAATGGATAGTTACATGGTGTGTAGGACATCTAGTAACAATGAGTTATCCAGAAAAATATGATGAAAAACTAAAATTCTGGAGATTAGATACCCTACCATTTATACCAAAGGAATGGAAATATGAAGTTATTCCAAATGTACAAAAACAATTTAATATAATAAAAGAACTATTAAATAGAGAAGATGTTAAAACTATATATGTAAGTACCGACTCTGGGCGTGAAGGGGAATATATATATCGTTTAGTAGATCAGATGATACATCCAGAAGGGAAAACTAAAAAAAGAGTATGGATAGATTCACAAACAGAGGAAGAAGTAATAAAAGGAATAAAAAATGCAAAAAATTTATCAGAATATGATAGTTTATCAGATGCAGCATATTTAAGAGCAAAAGAAGATTATTTAATAGGAATCAACTTCTCGAGATTACTTTCAATTATTTATGGTAGGAAACTTGCAAAAGAAATAAATGAAGATAAAGCATCTATTTCAGTAGGAAGAGTTATGACATGTGTACTTGGAATGGTAGTTTCTAGAGAAAGAGAAATACGAAATTTTGTTAAAACTAAATATTATAAAATAATAGGAAAATTTGGAGATGAAAAATCTAATTTTGAAGCAGAATGGAAAGTAACAGAAGATTCAAAATTATATAATTCTAATAAACTATATAATGATAATGGATTTAAAAAATTAGATGATGCAAAAGCTTTTATTTTATCATTAAAAGATAAAGAGGCACTTGTAAAAGAAGTAAAGAAAAGCAAACAAAAAGAAAATCCACCATTATTATTTAATTTAGCAGAAATTCAAAATGAGTGTACAAAAAGATTTAAAATAAAGCCTGATGAAACACTAGAAATTATACAAAACTTATATGAAAATAAATTAGTAACATATCCAAGAACAGATGCGAGAGTTCTTTCAACTGCAGTTGCAAAAGAAATTACGAAAAACTTAAATGGAATTACTAAAGGGTTTAAAAATGAAGAAATCCAAGGCTATTTAAAAAAGATGATTGACGAGAAATATTCTACTAATCTAATAAAAACAAAATATGTAAATGACAGTAAAATAACAGATCATTATGCAATAATTCCAACTGGGCAAGGGTATGATAATTATGATAAATTACCAAAATTACAAAAAGACATTTATGAATTAATCGTAAAAAGATTTTTAGCAATATTTTATCCTGCTGCAGAATACAGTAAAGTTTCGGTAACTATAGATATAGATAAAGAATCTTTTTTTGCAAATGGTAAAGTTTGTACAAAAGAAGGGTATCTAGAAATATTAAAACCAACTAAAGCCAAGAATTCAGAAGATAATAACATCTCAATTTTGACAACCTTAAAGAAAAATTCAAAAATCAATGTGCAAAATTTTGAAACAAAAGATGCAGAAACTTCACCACCTTCAAGATATAATTCTGGGTCAATAATACTTGCTATGGAAAATGCAGGAAAATTAATTGAAGATGAAGAATTAAGGGAACAAATAAAAGGTGCAGGAATAGGGACAAGTGCAACAAGAGCAGAAATTATAAAAAAGTTGGAAAAGATAAAATATATTGCAATAAATTCAAAAACACAAATAATAACACCTACCAATAAGGGTGAAGCAATTTATGATATAGTAAATTACTCTATGCCAGATATGTTAAATCCAAAATTAACAGCAAGTTGGGAAAAAGGTTTAGATATGGTTGCTAAGAAAGAAATAGAATCTGATGAATTTACAATGAAATTAGAAAAATATATAAAATCTAAATTTGATAAATTAGTTATTAAAATGTAAGGATGGTGATTAAATGAAATTAGGATTAGCTATGTCTGGTGGAGGAATAAAGGGAGCTGCACATATAGGAGTAATACAGGCCTTGCAAGAAGAAAACATAAAAGTAGATATCGTTGGTGGTACGAGTATAGGAAGTATTGTGGCAGCTCTTTACGCGATGGAATATACTCCAAAAGAAATGCTAAAATTATTTAATTACTTTTCAAAGTTAATATTTAAAAACAGTGCAATGTATACAGATCCGAGAGGAAAAAAATTGTTAAGTATACAAGCAGGAGGTTTATATTCTGGAGAAAATATTGCCTTTGCAATAGAAGAGGCAGGTAAATATAAGAATATTAAAAAATTACAAGACTTAAAAATTCCTATTGTAATTCCAGCGGTTGATTTAAGAGACTCAGAGAAATACGTGTTTACTAACATGGGAAAAATAAATGACAAATATTTGAATAAAGCAGATATATCAATAGCAGTAAGAGCAAGCTCGTCATATCCAGCTATTTTTGCACCATGTATTTATAATAAACATAAATTTGTAGATGGCGGAATACTGGATAATATACCTGTTGAAGAAGTTAAAAAAATAGGTGCAGATAAAGTTATTGCTGTAAGATTTAAATTAAATAAGACATCAAGAACAATCGGCTTAAGATCTACTTTAAACAAAGCAATAGATATAATGTTTTCAAAGATTGAAGGAGAAGAAGTAAAAAAAGCAGATTATGTAATAGAAATCGATACACAAGATGTAAATCCGTTTGATTTTAAACAATCTAATAAATGCTATAAATATGGATATTTACAAACGAAAAAGGAAATAGCTAATATTAAAAAAATGATATATAAGGAGGATTAATATGTCAAAAGTAATTAACGAATATGTAAAATGGGTTGGAAAAACAGATTGGGAACTTAAAAAATTTCATGGAGATGAATATAACACAATAAATGGTTCATCATATAATAGTTATTTAATCGAAGATGAAAAAGTTGTTTTAATAGATACAGCGTGGAAACCATTTGACGAAGAATTTGTAGAAAATTTAAAGAAAGAAATCGATTTAAATAAAATAGATTATATAATTGCAAATCATGGAGAAGTGGATCATAGTGGAAGTTTGCCAAAACTTATGAAAGAAATACCAAATACTCCAATTTATTGTACAGCAAATGGTGTTAAATCAATAAAAGGACAATACCATGAAGATTGGAATTTTGTAACTGTAAAAACAGGAGATACATTAAATATAGGAAAACATACACTAACATTTATAGAAGCTCCAATGCTTCATTGGCCAGATACAATGTTTACTTATATGGATAAAGAAAATATATTATTTAGTAATGATGCTTTTGGACAACATATTGCATCAGAACATTTATATGCAGATGAAATAAATCCATGTGTTTTATATAGTGAGGCAATAAAATATTATGCGAATATTGTTGCACCATTTAGTATGATGGTAAAAAATAAAATAAATGAAATTTTAAGAATGAATATACCAATTAATATGATATGCCCAAGCCATGGACTTATTTGGAGAGAAAATTCATCAGATATAATAAATAGATATTATAAATGGGCAGATAACTATTCAGAAAATCAAATTACAATATTATATGATACTATGTGGAATGATACTAGAAAAATGGCAGAAGTAATTGCTAAAGGAATAAGGGAAGCTAATAAAGAAATAGAAGTAAAAGTAATAAATACTGCAAAATCAGATAAAACTGAAATTGTAGCAGAAGTATTTAAAGCTAAAGAAATAGTCGTTGGGTCACCAACTGTAAACAATGGATATTTATATTCTATAGCAGGAATAATGGAAATGATTAAAGGGCTAAAATTAAAAACAAAAAAAGCTGCAGCATTTGGAAGTTATGGTTGGAGTGGTGAAGCAGTAAAATTGTTAAATGAAGAATTAAAAAAAGCTGGTTTTACACTTATCAATGATGGATTAAGATGTATGTGGACACCAACAGAAGAAAATATTAAAGAATGCATAGATTTTGGTAAAGAAATAGCTAAAGCTTGCGAATAAATTATTTTTTGATATATTACAAGAAAAAGCTACAATATACACCTTTTGTAACTAGAAAACATAATATATAGCAAAAGCGTTATGAAAGGTGGTATAGGCTTATGCAAAGTTACATAGTAAATGGTGGAGAAAAAGTAGAAGGAGAAATAAAATCTTCAGGGTCTAAAAACTCTTCACTACCAATATTAGCTGCAACTATTTTAAATAAAGGAACTACTGTTTTAAAAAATGTACCAGATATTCATGATACAAAGATTATGTTTGATATTATGAGATTATTGGGATGTAAAATAAACCAAGAAAAAAATAAAATTATAATAGATTCTAGCAGTATAGATAATTATGAAATTCCTGATGAATTAATGAGACAAATGAGATCATCTGTAATTTTGGCGGGGGCAATATTAAGTAGGGTAAAGAAAGCAACATTTTCATATCCAGGTGGGTGTGATATAGGTGCGAGACCAATTGATTTACATTTAAAGGCTTTTAAAGATTTAGGAATAACTATAAAAGAAGAAAATGGAGAAATATTTTGCGATTCTAGCAACATGGTGGCAGGTACAATTACGTTAGATTTCCCAAGTGTAGGAGCAACAGAAAATATAATATTGGCAGCAGCACTTTCAAATAAGGTAATATATATAAAAAATGCAGCTATGGAACCAGAGATAGTGGACTTACAAAATTATATAAATAAACTAGGTGGCTCTGTTTCTGGAGCAGGAACAAAGGATATAAAGATTGTTGGCGTAGAAAAGCTAGAAGCAAATATAGAGTATGAAATAATGCCAGATAGAATAGAGATAGGAACTTTATTATGTGCAGCCGCCATTACAAATGGGAATATAACTATTAAAAACGTTAGAATAGAACATATTATCCCAATTGTATATAAGTTAGAGGAAATGGGATGTGAAATTAATTTAAAAGAAAAAGAAATTAATTTAATAGCAAATAATAGATTAAAATCATGCAATTTAAAAACAATGCCATATCCTGGATTCCCAACAGATATGCAGCCAATAATAGCAAGTTGTTTAGGAGTAGCTAAAGGAACGTCCATTATAGTAGAAAATATATTCGAAAATAGATACAAGTATTTGTCTGAATTAAAAAGAATGGGAACTAGAGTAACAATAGAAGGAAGAACAGCTATAATAAAAGGAATAAAAAGGTATAATGCTGCAAAAGTAGAAGCAACAGATTTAAGAGGAGGAGCATCATTAGTATTAGCGGCATTAAATGCGAAAGGAAAGACTGTTATATCTAATATAGGATATATTTTGCGTGGATATGAAAATATAGATGAAAAGTTACGAAGGCTAGGGGCAAATATATACGTAGGAGAAGGTGAAATAATTGAAAAAGAAAAAAAATAATGAATTAGATTTTTATTATTTAAGTAAAGACAATAAAAATAAAAGGGTGCAAAATAAAAAGAAGCACCCTAAAAAGAAACTAAAAAAGGTAAATCCTGAACCTATGAATGATGATATGTTCAATATAGATAACGAGATAGTTATAGGAGTTACTGTATTACCACCTAAAAATGGAAAGAGTAGTAGAAAAAATCAGTCAAAAAAGAAAGTTAAGAAACAAGATGTTAGACCACAAAATAAGTTTGATGTAACCGATAAAGAGCCTAGCAAAGTTCGACCAGTACAAAAGGGACAAGCTAAGAAAAATAGGCCTGTAAAACGTATTCCATATGAAGAAGAAAGAAAAAGAAGACAAAAAAGAGAAAAAAGATTTAGAATATTAAAAATTATATTGAAAATATTACTTCTTTTTGCAATAATTATAGGAATATTACTATTTTTGTTTATTTCACCAGTATTTAATATTAAAAAGATAAATGTACAAGGAAACAGTAAAATCAATACAGAAGAAATAGAAAGTTTATCAAAAATAAATATGAACGAAAATATATTTAGATTTTCCTCTAGACAAATTGAAGAAAATGTAAAAGAAAATGCGTATATAGATACAGTAGAAGTGAAAAGAAAAATTCCTAATACTGTAGAAATTATTGTAACAGAAAGAGAGACGAAATATCAATTAGAATATGGAAATGCTTTTGTTTATATAGATGGGAACGGAAATATATTAGAAATATCAAACGAAAATGCAAATCTACCTATAATTCGAGGCTATTCAACAGTCCAGGAGAATATACAAGTAGGAAACAAATTAGTAGATGAAGATTGCAATAAGTTATTAACTGTAGAAAAATTTTTAAGGGCAGCAAAAAGTAATGAAATTTATGATATAATTACATACATAGATATTTCAAATGATAGCGATTACAAAGTTGAATTACCTTCTAAAGGTAAAGTAGCTTATTTGGGTGATGAGACAAATATAAATGATAAGATTCTAACATTAAAAGAAATATTAACTAGAGAAGAGGGTAAAAACGGACAAATATTTATTAACGATTCAAATAAGATGCCATACTTTAGAGAAAATGTGTAAAGGAGGGTTATTTTGAAAATCAAATATAACAAAAAGAATTTAAGTATAAGTATAGTAATAGGAATATTATGTATTTTATTAACGTCTGGAATAGTAGTTCAAATTAGAACTGTACAAAGCAATATTAGTATTTCAAATCCAGACTATGCAAATAATGACTTAAGAGATCAAGTTCTAAAAAGCAAAGAAAAATATGATAATGCATTTGCTGAACTAGAAAAAGTGAATAAGGAATTAGAGAAATATAGAACAAAAGTAACAGATAATGATAGTAGTGCTTCCGAAAAGCAAGAAGAACTAAAAAAAGATAATGCGATATTGGGCTTAAACGATGTTACAGGTGAAGGCATAATTGTAACTTTAGATGATAATAAAAACGCAAGTGTTTCTTCTGTAACTGCCGGAGATGATATAAGTAATTATTTAGTCCATGAAATTGATTTATTAAAAATTGTAAATGAATTAAAAAATGCGGGTGCGATTGCAATATCAATAAATGATCAACGAATAATTCCTACTACTTCAATTAATTGTGCAGGTAACATTACAAGGGTAAATGGTGAAATTGTAGGGACGCCTTTTGTTATAAAAGCAGTTGGAGGTAGTTTTGATACATTAGAAAGACCTGGAGGATACATAGATTGGTTAAGAGAAGATTATGGTATAGATATTACCGTAAAAAAACAAAGCAATGTTACAGTAGAAAAATATAATGGTGTTATTAATTATAAATATGCAAAAGAAGCAGAATAGGAGGTGAAAATAATCTTGAAAGAAATTAAAAAGGGCAAAATTACAATGACAGTAATTATAGGAATAATGTGTTTTATTCTAGTATATATAATGTTTATGCAATTTAAAGTTGTAAATCAAACAGATATCACTTCTTTAACTACGAAAAGAGAAAGTGAGTTAAGAGAAGAATTAGATTCTTGGCAAAGTAAATATGAAGACACTGCAAATCAGTTAGAACAAGCTAAAACAAATTTAGAAGAATATAAAAATAAGATTGATGATACTCAGGCCGCATCTGAGTTATTAGATAAGGAATTGCAACAAGCAGATTTGTATTTAGGAAAGACTGATGTAGAGGGAGCAGGAATTATTATAAATTTATCAGATGGTACCTCTAACATAATTGCAGAAGATTTAATAAATTTAATGAATGAACTAAAAACTGCAGAGGCAGAAGCAATATCTGTTAATGGACAAAGGGTAACTAATTTAACAGAGTTTGCTGATGTAGATTCTTACATAGTGGTTAATGGTACAAGATTATCTTCACCTTATACCATACAAGTAATTGGAAATCAGAAATACTTAGAAAGTGGTATTACTGCTAAAGGTGGTTTTTCTGATGATATGACATCAAATGGGAAAAATATATCAATTACAGAAGATAACAATATTAAGATTTTAAAATATAATGGTGATTTCGAGATAGATGAGGGAATTACTATAGATTAAAAGAGGAGGAATTAAATTGGTTTTAATAGCGATCTTAGTTGGATGTATAATAGGTGCAATTTTAGGACTTAATTCACCATTAATACCATATTCTGTTTCTGGATATTTAGCTATTGGAATAATGGCAGCACTAGACTCAGTTTTTGGAGGTATAAAATCTGTAGTACAAAAGAATTTCGATATGAAAGTTTTTGTTTCAGGATTTTTTATAAATAGTATAACAGCTGTTTTATTAACATATTTGGGAAATAAATTAAATGTAGATATTTCTCTTGCAGCCATTATAGTATTTGTAGGTAGAATATTTATAGATTTAGCTATAATACGTAGATACTATATTGAAAAATGGACTAATTGGATGGAGAAAAAACAAAAAGAGAAATCAATTAAAAAAGCATAAAATATGAAAAAACGCACAAATATAAGAAGGAGAACTGAAAAATAAATAGAATATTAATAAAAGGACATTAGTCCTTTTATTAATTATCATTTTATGGCGAAAAATGTCAAAATTTATAACGAATATTTTATTACATCATTATTACAAAAAGGTTACAAAAATATAACAACAACTATTGACATTTTATTTAAAATATAATATTCTATCACTAGTTAAGAGATAAGTAAATTGGAGGAGACCTAACTTGGCAATAGGAGATATAATCGTTGGAATAGATATTGGAACTTCAAGAATTGCAGCAGTTGTAGGAGAAGTAAATAATTTTAATCAAATAGAAATTATTTGCAGCAGTTCCTATAAATGCACAGGTATTAAGAAAACAAAAATTATTAATGAAGAAGAAGTTTCAAATAGTTTAGTAAAAGTATTAGACAAAATAGAAGATGAATCAGGATTAAGAGTAAACTCTGCATATGTTACTATTCCTGGTAAATATACAACAATAGTACAAAATAGTATAACAAAAGAAGCAAGAGATAAATATTCAGGAATATCATTAAGAGATGTACAAACAGCAATTATGCAAGTTAAAGATATAGATATTCCAGAAGGAAAAGTCTCAATAGATATAGTCCCAGATAAATTTATTTTAGATACTGGAAAGACTACAGAAGATCCAGTAGGAAGTTTGAGCTCAAGCTTTACTTTAAAAGCTCAAATTATATTAGCAGATAAAGAATATGTAAGACAAATATCATCTATATTTAAAAAAGCTGGAATAGATGTAGATGGTTTAGTACCAACAACATTAGCACAAAGAAATCTAATTTTAGATAACAATGAATTACATGATAATGTTATGATACTAGATATGGGTGCTGGTAATACAGATATAGGTGTATTCGAAGGTTCCTCATATTTATATACTAATACAATTCCACTTGGTGGAAATAGTATTACAAACGATATTGCATTGGTATTAAATATTTCAGAAGAAGAAGCGGATAAACTAAAGAAACAGTATGGATTAGCTTTAAAATCTTTTATAGATAATGACAATGATATTTTATTAAATACTTTTAAAGGGGAAAATAGAAATAAAACAATTAAAAGCTCTGAACTAATCGAAATAATAGAAGCAAGAATCGAAGAAATTTTTTCTTTAGTAAACAAAGATATAACTAATCAAGGTATAAAAACAAGAATAAACAATGTGATTTTAACTGGTCAAGGAATTACTAATATAAATAAATGTGATGTAGCGGGAAAAATCAATTTAAATATACCAGTTAAAATAGCTACAGGAAGATTAATAAGCACAGTAAAGCCAACATTTAGAGTGGCATATGCATTGGTTAGATATATAGCATCAAGACCATTTACTAAAACAGTATCAAGTAGTATAGATACAAAATCAGAAGAAGGATTCTTTAAAACTTTATTAGAAAGAATCAAAGAATTTTTCTATTCTTAATAAAAATGTTAATAAATAAAAAATAAAAATAGATTGGGAGGAAAAACTGTATGATGGACTTTGACGAAAACGAAAAAATGTTAGATGGAACAGCTACTATTAAAGTAATTGGTGTAGGTGGAGCTGGAAATAATGCAGTAAACAGAATGGTTGATTGTGGAATTAGAGGAGTTGAGTTTATAGCAGTTAACACAGATAGACAAGCTCTTCAAATGTCTAAAGCAGGAACTAAAATTCAAATAGGAGAAAAGATAACAAGAGGATTAGGCGCAGGAGCTAATCCAGATATTGGTGCTCAATCTGCAGAAGAAAGCAAATCTGAAATATCAGAAGCTTTAAGAGGAGCAGATATGGTATTTGTTACTGCCGGAATGGGTGGTGGAACAGGAACTGGTGCAGCACCTATAGTTGCAGGAATAGCAAAAGAAATGGGAATATTAACAATTGGTGTTGTTACAAAACCATTTACATTTGAAGGTAAAAAGAGATTATCACAAGCTGATAGAGGAATTGAAAGTTTAAAGACTAAAGTAGATACATTAGTTGTAATACCAAACGATAAATTATTACAAATTATAGATAGAAAAACATCTATAGTAGAAGCATTCAGAATGGCAGATGAAATATTAAGACAAGGTGTTCAAGGTATTTCAGACTTAATTGCTGTTCCTGGTCTTGTAAACCTAGACTTTGCTGACGTAAAAACAATAATGTTAAATACTGGTATGGCACATATGGGTATTGGTAGAGCATCAGGAGAAAATAGAGCAGAAGATGCTGCAAAACAAGCAACAGAAAGTCCATTATTAGAAACATCAATAGAAGGTGCAAGAGGAGTTATTATAAACATTACAGGTGGACCAGATTTAGGATTGCATGAAGTTAATACTGCAGCAGAATTAGTACAAAGAAGTGTTGATCCAGAAGCTAATATTATATTTGGTGCAGTAATAGATCCAGATATGAAAGATGAAATCGTAATTACAGTAATAGCTACAGAATTTGAAAAAGAGAAAAATATGCCTAATATGAACGTTGATAGTTTAGTTTCTAAAGCTTGGGACAAAAAGGTAAGCTCAATTCCAACAAGTTCTGACAACAGCTCAAATTCAAATGACTTAGATATACCATCTTTCTTAAGAAAGAAACAAAAATAGTCAAAATGGAATATAGAAATATAATTAATTAAAAGAAATAATCGAAAGTAGTAGATTATTTCTTTTTTTCGCCCCTAAGAAATGACACACTTTTAAGAATAAAAGTAATAAAATATGTCTTACGAGGTGGACATATTGATTGTATATGCAGATATAGTGTTTATAGAAAATTTAATTATAAATTATGTAATTTTATATGTAACCACTTTATTAAAGAAAATAAAGGTATCATATTTTAGAATATTACTTTCGGCAATATGTGGAAGTGTGTATGCTATTGTGTCAATAATTGTGTCAGACAATATTATTAGTAAGATAATATTATCTATAGTAATGATTTTGATAATTTATCCAACAAAGGACATTAGAAAGTTTTTAGAAACATTAGCGATTTTTTATTTGGTTTCAATTACCACAGGAGGAGCGTCTATAGCTATATCATATTTAGTGAATGGCTATAAAATAAATACAGTAAATGGAGCTACAATTGTAGATTTCCCAATCTTATTTTCTTCAATTGGACTCATACTAGGAATAATTCTAATAAAAATTACTATCAATAATGTAAAATCGAAAATTACCCAAAAGAATATTTTTTATGATATTGAAGTGTTTATTGGAAACAAAAGAACTAAAATAAAAGCTTTATTAGATACAGGAAACATGTTAAAAGATCCGATAAGTCAAAAGCCAGTTATTGTTGCGACTAAAAGAAGCCTAAAAAACGTAATACCACAGGAAATTTTAGAAGATATTAAAAACATTTTAGGAGGTGATAGACTTGGAGATATAAAGCCATTTGAAAATAGGATAAAAGTAATCCCTTTTAAGTCATTAGGGAATGAACATGGAATGTTAATAGGAATAAAATCAAATAAAATTATTGTAGATAATAATGAAATTAAAGATGTAATTATAGGAATATATGAAAAGGAATTTTCAAGAAGAAAAAGATATGATGCACTAATCGGAATAGATCTACTATATGAGGAGGAGTGCAATTATGAATTTAATCGAAAAATTAAAAAATAGTATAAGTACAATCTATGCTAAATACATAAACCAAAATGAAGAGATTGAAGCTTTACCTATATTTTATATAGGAGGAAGCCAAACATTACCACCACCATTAACTCCAGAAGAGGAACAAGAGATATTAGATAGGATAGAAAAGGGAGAAAAGGAAGCTCGTAAAGTCTTAGTAGAAAGAAATTTAAGGTTAGTTGTATATATAGCTAAAAAATTTGAAAATACGGGTGTGGGCTTAGAAGATTTAATTTCGATAGGAACAATAGGGTTAATGAAGGGTGTTAATACTTTTAAAGTAGATAAAAAAATAAAATTAGCAACATATGCTTCTAGGTGTATTGAAAATGAAATTTTAATGCATCTTAGGAGAAGTAATAAGCTAAAAAGCGAAGTATCAATTGATGAACCGCTAAACCAAGACTGTGATGGAAATGAATTATTACTTTCGGATGTCTTAGGAACAGATAGTGATGTCACTTCAAGAAGAATAGAGGAAGAAATAGATAAAAAACTTTTAAGAGAATCAATAGCTAAATTGAATAAAAGGGAAAAGTGCATTATGGAACTTAGATTTGGATTCACAACAGGGGATGAAAAAACACAAAAGGAAGTTGCCGATATGCTTGGAATATCACAAAGCTATATATCGAGATTAGAAAAAAAGATTATTGGGAAAATGAAAAAAGAAATTTCGAGTAAAATAGGTTGAAATTAATATGGAATAAAAAAACCGAATTTGGAAATACTTAAAATAAGTAATTTCAAAGGAGGTTTTTTATTTGATAAATAAGGTTGAAATATGCGGTGTAAATACTACAAAATTACCTATATTGTCAAATGAAGAAAAGAAAGAATTATTATTAAAGATAAAAAATGGAGATAAGGATGCAAGAGAAAAATTTATTAATGGCAATTTAAGATTAGTGTTAAGTGTAGTACAGAGATTTTCAGGAAGAGCAGAGAGTGCAGATGATTTATTCCAAATTGGATGTATCGGATTAATAAAGGCGATTGATAATTTTGATATAAATTTAAATGTTCAATTTAGTACTTATGCGGTACCAATGATAATAGGAGAGATTAGAAGATATTTAAGAGATAATAACTCTATAAGAGTGAGTAGATCAATAAAAGATTTGGCATATAAAAGTATCGCTTTTAAAAATAAGTTCTTAAAGGAAAATAATAGAGAGCCAACAATAGAAGAAATAGCAAAAGAATTAGAAGTAGAACCAGAGGAGGTATCATTAAGTTTGGGAGCGATACAAGATCCGGTTTCTTTACAAGAACCGGTATTTAACGATGGAACAGAAAATATATTTATAATAGATCAAGTAAGTGATAGTAAGAATACTGATGAAAGATGGACTGAAAGTATAACAATAGCAGAGCTAATGAAAAAATTAAATGATAAAGAAAAAATGATAATTAATAAAAGATTTTTTGATGGAAGAACACAAATGGAAGTGGCAGAAGAAATCGGAATATCACAGGCACAAGTTTCAAGATTAGAAAAAAGTGCGATAAGTCATATAAAAAGATTATATAACTAGAGATATAAGAAGGAAGGTTATTATATAAATTATCAACTCATATAAATATGATAAGAGGTGATAAAATGAAGAAAAAAGGCTTAGACTTTAAACATAAAGAAGTGATAAATATAAAGGACGGAAAAAGATTAGGTTTTGTACAAGATGTCTGCGCAGATTTAGGCACGGGAAATATTACTTCTATAATTGTTCCAGGAAGTAATAAAATGCTTAATATATTTTCTACAGGTAATGAAATTACAATTCCGTGGGAGAATGTAAAATGTATAGGAGAAGATATTATATTAGTAGAAATTTAAGAGGTAGAATCTGTATTATGCCTCTTAAATTATCTAGTTAAAGGATTAAAAGTTCGACATAATAAATTCAAACAAAAAAATATTAAAAAAAATGAAAAAATATGTTGACAATAAAAAGGTGATATGGTAATATAATTAAAGACCGAGTAACAAGAGAGAAAAACACATAGAAATATGTAAAGAATTAGTAATTAAGAGGCACCAAGAAAAGAGATAATGAAGTAAATTACTAATTTTATTTTTGCCTCAAAAACACTTAAAAAAATATTTTAAAAAAATTCGAAAAAAGTGTTGACAAAGGATGTGAAAGGTAATATAATACAAAACGTTCCAACCAGAACGAAAAAGTACATTGAAAAGTAAATAATAGATTCAAAATGAGAAAACAACCAGCGGTAGTAATATACTACCAAACAATAAAAAATTCAAAGCTAGAAAAGCAAACTTGATTTATATAACTCGAAAGAGTAAATATAGATACCAAAATAAGAGAGTTTGATCCTGGCTCAGGATAAACGCTGGCGGCGCACATAAGACATGCAAGTCGAACGGACTTAATCGATTCTTTTAGATTCGAAGCGGTTAGTGGCGGACTGGTGAGTAACACGTAAGCAACCTGCCTGTTAGAGGGGAATAACAGTGAGAAATCACTGCTAAAACCGCATATGCCGTGAACATCGCATGATGAAAACGGGAAAAGAGCAATCTGCTAATAGATGGGCTTGCGTCTGATTAGCTAGTTGGTGTGGTAAAGGCATACCAAGGCAACGATCAGTAGCCGGACTGAGAGGTTGAACGGCCACATTGGGACTGAGATACGGCCCAGACTCCTACGGGAGGCAGCAGTCGGGAATATTGCGCAATGGAGGAAACTCTGACGCAGTGACGCCGCGTATGGGAAGAAGGTTTTCGGATTGTAAACCATTTTAGACAAGGAAGAAACAAGACAGTACTTGTAGAATAAGCTCCGGCTAACTACGTGCCAGCAGCCGCGGTAATACGTAGGGAGC